>Ga0207789_1000012_pt1 | contig 248549 bp, 214 predicted proteins | sample HigsolmetaGSP12D_FD_184840 | JGI IMG/M metagenome (GOLD analysis project Ga0207789, IMG submission 184840) | High solid enriched microbial communities from the Joint BioEnergy Institute, USA - SP1-2-D (SPAdes) | ecosystem: Engineered > Bioreactor > SSF (Solid state fermentation) > Aerobic >... | reverse complement strand
GCCGAGGAACAAGACCTGCTCATCCGTGAGGTCGGCCGGAACTTTGATGTGCGTCGTGTCCGCATAGGGCACCCGGACGTATTCGGCCTGCCCGCCGGCGTAGCCGCCGGTCAGGTGGGTGTAGCCGAACAGCCCCGCGGTCGTGTGGCCAAAGGCTTTCGTCGCCAGGTCTTTGTTGCGGTTCGTGCGCTCGCACACGGAGTAATTGCCGCGCCTGCATTGGTCGCACGCGCCGCAGCAGATGGTGAAGGGGACGACTACCCGGTCCCCCACCTTGAGTTTGCGCGCAGCCGGGCCGACCTCCACCACTTCGCCCATGAACTCATGGCCCATGACGTCGCCCGCTTTCATGCCCGGCATGAAACCGTCGAATAAGTGCAGGTCCGAACCGCAGATGGCGCAGGCGGAGACTTTGACGATGGCGTCGCCGGGCTCCTCGATGCGGGGGTCGGGGACGGTGTCGTAGCGGATGTCTTTCTTGCCGTGCCAGCACAACGCTTTCATGCTGCTCTCCTTTCGTTGGAAGCCGGGCACCGTCAGCAAGCGCTGTGCCTACCGCCTCTTGCCCCCTTGACGGTGGCGAAGGCCATCGGACATACTCGTGTTAAACGTTTGTTTAAAACGATCGTTTATTAGATTTAAAAGGAGGTGCCGATGAAGGTGACGCGCGACGATCTGAGGAAGGCCGCAGAGCGGTTCAAGAATTGGGGGAAGTGGGGGCCGGACGACGAAATCGGGACCCTCAACTATGTGCAGCCCGAAGACATCATCCGGGCCGCGCAGCTCGTCAGGCAGGGCAAGGTCATCTCGTTGGCGCTGAATTTCGACCAGCACGGCCCGCAGGGAGCGAAAAGCAAATATCCCGCGATGGGGCGCATCAACCCGCTGCATCTCATGCTGCGCACCGGCACGGATGCCTACTCGGGCGTGTTGGATTCCCGGGGTATACGCGCTGCCGACGACATCGTCGTGATGCCGCTCCAGTGCGGCACGCAATGGGACGGCCTGGGCCATGTCTTCTACGAAAACTGGATGTGGAACGGCTACGATTGCCGCGAGGTGACGTCGGCAGGCGCGCAAAAGGCCGGAATAGAAAAGACCAAGAACAAGATGGTGGGGCGAGGCGTGCTGCTTGACGTCGCGCGGGCCAAAGGCGTAGACCAGCTCGAGGACGGGTACCCCATCACCAGCGACGACCTGGAGGAAACCGCCCGCAAGCAAGGCGTGCAGGTGGGGCGCGGCGATTTCGTCATCGTGCGGACCGGCCAGATGGAAGCCAAGCTCAAGCAGGGCAGCTGGGACGGTTATCCTGGGGGCGACGCGCCAGGGTTTTCCTTCCAAACGCTCGAGTGGGTGCATGGTTCGCAGATCGCTGCACTGGCGAGCGATACATGGGGGTGCGAAGTGCGCCCCAATGAGTCTGAGCCGGGCATCAACCAGCCCTGGCATTGGATCACCATTCCCATCATCGGCCTGACGATGGGCGAAATCTTTTATGTGGCGGACCTCGCCGACGATTGCGCGGCCGACGGTCAGTACGAGTTTCTTTTCGTGGCCCCGACGCTGCCGATTACCGGCGCCGTCGGTTCTCCAACCAACCCGCTGGCCATCAAGTAATCGGCAAGGAGGCGATCTTGGCTAAGACGACCGGCGCGCAGGTCATCGCCGACATGTTCAAGGCGTACGGCGTGACCCACGTATTCATGGTGCCTGCCATCCTGCGGCGGACTTTCGCCGAACTCGAGTTCCGGACAAACATCGCGCGCGTCCATACGCACGGGGAAAAATCGGCGGCCTATATGGCCGACGGCTATGCCCGCGCCAGCGGCAAGCCGGGCATTTGCATGGCGCAAATCGTCGGGGCGCTGAATCTGGCCGCAGGCTTGCGAGATGCTTGGCTGGCGCAATCGCCCGTCATCGCGATCACCGGAGGGCGCGATCCACGCACGAAATTCCGCAAGCTTTACCAGGAGGTCGACGACGTCCCGGCGTTCGAGCCCGTGACGAAGTGGAACGCCACCGTCGACGCCCCGGAGCGCATCCCCGACATGCTGCGCCAGGCATTCCGCGCGGCCGTGAGCGGGGCGCCCGGCCCGGTGCACCTGCAATTCCGGGGTAACGAAGGGCAGATCGATGCGGAGGAAGCCGACATGGAGGCGGAAATTGACGAGCGCTTTGCGCGCGTGCCTCCGTATCGTCCCGAACCCGAGCCCGAGCAGGTCGATCGGGTGCTGGGCTTGTTGCGGGAAGCGTCGCGACCGATATTCGTCGTCGGCGGCGGGGTGCGCAACTCCCGCGCCCAGGCCGAGCTTCGCGCGCTGGCCGAGGCGCTGCAGATTCCCGTGGCGACTTCGCTCAATGCCAAGGATGCGATTCCTGGCAATCATCCCTTGAGCGTGGGGGTGGTCGGCTCCTACTCGCGCGAAAGCGCCAACCTCACGGTTCAGCGGGCCGACCTCGTGTGCTTCGTGGGCACGGAGGCCGGCGGGATGACGACCCACGTCTGGCAGGTGCCCGCGCCCGGCGTTGCCGCCATCCAGATCGACATCAACCCGGAAGTCATCGGCCGCAACTATCCCTTGCGTGCGTCGCTGTGCGCCGATGCGCGCGCTGCGCTGGCGAGGCTGCTCGAACGTGCGCGGAACCAGCCTGCGGTAGACCGGCGAGCTTGGCTGGACGAAGTCGCCAAGCTCAAGCACGATTGGTACGAGAAATACAGGCCGGCCCTGACGTCGGACGCCGTTCCCATCCGTCCGGAGCGTATCTGCCATGAGCTTACGCAGCATGTGCCCGACGACGCGATGGTGGTGGTCGATACCGGGCATGCGGGCATGTGGATGGGCGGCATGTTCGACCTGCGCTCGACGAGCCAAAGCTATATCCGCAGCGCGGGCCACTTGGGCTGGGCATTTCCGGCCGGACTGGGCGCCAAATGCGCGCAGCCGGAGCGCCCAGTGGTCGTCTTCACCGGCGATGCCGGCTTTTGGTACCACATCGCCGAGCTGGAAACGGCGGTGCGCTGGAAGATTAACACCGTCGTGGTGGTCAACAACAACAGCGGCGGCAATCAGTCCAAGCGGGGTTTTGATCGCGCCTATGGCGGTCAGCAGACCGAAAGGGGGCGCGAGCTCTGGACCTATACCCCGGTCAATTTCGCCGAAATCGCCAACACGATCGGCGCGCTCGGCATCCGCGTGACGCAACCCGGACAGCTTCCCGCGGCGCTCGAGCAAGCGCTGGCCGCGGGGCGGCCGGCCGTGATCGATGTCGTGACGGACATCGAAGTGCTGGCACCGCCCCCAGTGGCGTGAGCAAGGAGGGGCCGCAGGTTTAGGTTGATGGTTTGGAACGTCCGTCGGCAGCCCGGCCGGTCAGAGCGGGCGCCGTCGGCATGTGGCGGTATTCACTAGGACGAGGAGGAGATGATGCATCGCACGTTGAAGCGTTTGATCTTGGGCTCTGCCGCTTGTCTTGCTGCCTTTGGCGCATGGGCCGCCGAGTCGGATTACCCAACCAAGCCCGTCAAGCTGATCGTGGCCTTTCCGCCCGGCGGGCCGGCAGATGTGACGGCCCGCATCGTTTCCCAGAAACTGAGCGAGCGGCTTGGGCAGGCGGTTGTAATCGAGAACCGGGGCGGCGCGGGCGGCAACGTCGGCGCGCAGGCTGTGGCCAAGGCCGATCCGGACGGCTATACCTACCTGGTCACGACGACATCTTTCGCCGTGAACCCGGCGCTGTCCGGCAAGGATGCGGGCTATGACGCAGAGAAGGATTTCGCGCCCGTTTCCATCATCGCCACGCAGCCGAACGCGATCGCGGTCCACAAGAGCCTGGGCGTGCAGACCTTGGCGCAGCTGCGCGAGAAGGCGTCCAAGGAGAAGCTGTCGTTCGCCAGCCCCGGCACCGGTACCACGCCACACCTCACCGGGGAAAACCTGTTCAAGATCAAGTGGCGCACGGAAATGACGCACGTGCCCTATCGGGGTGCCGGCCCGGCCGCCGCGGCCCTGGCGGCGGGAGAGCCGCCCGTGGGGTCGCTGGCCGTGGCGGGCGTGCTGCCCTTCGTCAAGAGCGGCCGCGTGGAGGCGCTCGCCGTCTCGAGCAAGGAGCGCATCCCCATGCTGCCTGACGTCCCGACGCTCGCGGAGCTGGGCTATCCCGATATCCTGGACTACACCTGGACTGCCGTTCTCGCTCCCGCAGGCACGCCCAAGGACCGCATCGAGAAGGTCAGCCGGGCCATCGACGAAACGCTCAAGGAGGCAGACATCAAGAACAACCTGGCCATGCAGGCGCTGATCCCGGTGGGGGGCACGCCCGACGAGTTCGGCACCTACCTGAAGGACGAGCTCAAGCGCTGGGCCACCATCGTGCGCGAAACCGGCGCCAAGCTGGAGCAGTAAGTGCAGCGGTAAGGCGCCGCGGCTAGAAGCCGTGTTCGCAGAAATCCAGGATCTCGGCCAGCGCCTGCGCCAGGTCCGTACCCTTGCACGTTCCCCGGGAAATGATCTCGATGCGCCCGGTGTTGGACGCCACGTAGATGTAGATCCCCATGACGAACGTCAGGCGCCAGTAGATCGACTCCGGGGATCGGTCGGGAAAGCAGGCGCGCAGGGCATCCACGAACTTGAAGGTGGTTTGGTCGTAGTAGCGGGCACGTAGCGCCTGCTCGAGTTCTTTGGGCTCGTGGTGCAGGCGCGCCTGCAGCTTCACGAAGGCTCGGCCACCGGGGCCGTCGTCGTTGGCCATGCGCAGGGGCGGGTAGACGAAGGCATAGATGATGTCGCGTAGCGCGACTTTTCCGCTTTCGGCTCCGCGCCGCAGGGCCTCTGCCAACAGTTCTTCCCTCTCTTGCATCAGCACGCGGCAGCGCCGCTCGAATACCGCCATGAACAGACCCTGCTTGGTCTGGAAATGGTAGTTGATGAGCGCCTGGTTGACGCCGGCCGATTGCGCAATCTGCCGGACCGAAGCCGCCGTATAGCCGTGTTCGGCGAAAAGGAGCTCGGCGACGTCGAGGAGCCGTGTAACGACTTGAGGGGGAACGTGGGAGGCGAGTTTGGAGTTGTTCACGTGCAAACCGGCAAACCCTCGATAGACGTGGGATTATGCCATGCCAGGGGCGCGTACAGGCGGCCAGGATGTGCCCGGCGCCGCGCCACGCCTCAGTGCAGCGATGACAGAAATTGCTGGAGTTCGGGCGTCCGTGGGCTGTTGAACAATTCTTCGGGCGGCCCCATTTCGTGCACCTTTCCCTGGCGCATGAACACCACGCGGTCGCTGACCTTGCGCGCGAAGCATTTCGTGGGTCACCATGACGAGCGTCATGCCGTCGCGGGCCAGGCTACAGCAGGCCGACGCAACTGAACACCACAAACGGCTTGAAGGTGGCATTGGCGATCATGGTGCCAGCTTTGGTTAGTTCGATGAGTCCGATGACCGAGGCGAGCGCCGTGCCTTTGATCACCTGTACCAGGAAGCCCCGGTCGGGGCGATCGCCAGGCGGGACGCCCCGTTCTGGACCCGCGGGAGGCGCTTGATGCCCCGTTCTGGCGCGGTTGGGTGGGGGCTTACAGCCGCTTGATGAAGACCTGGCTGTTGCGGCTGCGGTCGTAATGCGCCTGTTTGTCCTTGGGCAGGTCCGCCACGCTTCCTTGGGCGAAGCCGCGCTTGATGAACCAGTGCGCCGTGCGCGTGGTCAGCACGAACAAACGCGTAATGCCCGCCGCGCGCGCGCGCGCCTCGATATGCCGCAGCAGCTTGTCTCCCTCGCCGGCGCCTTGCCAGGCGGGGTTGACCGTCAGGGCGGCCATTTCGGCCATTTTTTCTTCCGGGTAGGTGTACAGGGCCGCGCAGCCGTAGATCACGCCGTCGTGCTCGGCCACCGAGAATTTCTCGATGTCGCGCTCGATGCTGCCGCGGCCCCGGCGCACCAGCGTGCCGTCCACTTCGAGGGGTTCGATCAGGTGGAGGATCGCGCCCACGTCGTCGATGGTGGCGGGGCGCAGGTCGTCCAGCGTGTCTTCGACCACCATGGTGCCTACGCCGTCGTGCGTGAAGACTTCCAGCAATACACTGCCGTCGAGGTCGTGCGGGACGAGGTGCGCGCGCGCCACGCCTTGCTTGACGGCACGCGAGGCGTGGCGCAGGAAAACGGCGGTGCCCGGGTCCAGGTTGCCCTGGGCGAGAAGGGCGTCGGCGTCTTCGCGCGCCAGTTCGGAGTCGACGTTGCCGTCTTTGTCGAGGACGAGGGGCGTGTCGGTCAGGAAAATGAGCTTTTCGGCGCGCAACGCGACGGCCACCGAAGTGGCGAGATCCTCCATGGAGAGATTGAAAGCTTCGCCAGTGGGGGAGAAGCCCAGCGGGGACAGCAGCACGATGGATCCGTGGTCCAGCGCCAGCCGCAGCGCCTCGGCGTCCACCTTGCGGACCTGTCCGGTATGGCGGTAGTCCACGCCGTCGATGACGCCGACCGGGCGCGCCGTGATGAAGTTGCCCGAAACGACCCGGATGTGCGAATGCGACATCGGGGTGTTGGGCAGGCCCTGGCTGAAGGCGGCTTCGATGTCGAGCCGGATTTCGCCGGCGGCTTCCTTGGCACACTCGAGCGCCGCCGCGTCGGTGACCTGGAGGCCGCGGTCGAACTGGAAGGGAATGCCTTTCAGGCGGAGCTGCTCATTGACCTGGGGCCGCGAGCCGTGCACCAGCACCAGCCGGATGCCCAGGGCGCTAAGCAAGGACAGGTCCTGGATCAGGCTGTTGAGCGCGCCGGCCTGGACCAGCTCCCCGCCGAAAGCCACCACGAAGGTCTTGCCGCGGAAGGCGTGCACGTAAGGGGCGACCTCGCGGAACCACTGTACGAACCGGGCGTTCAGGTCGAGGTTGGCAGAGTCGGGGTCAGAAGGTTGGGCGGCAGCGTTCATCCCAAAATTATAATGACGGGTTAATCCAAGTTCTTCTCATGGTCGCAGAATCCACCAAGAATGTGCCTTCGGCACGACGGCGCAATCCCGTTCCGCCCATCACCTACCCCGAGGATCTGCCCGTCAGCGGCCGGCGCGAGGAGATCGCGCGCGCGTTGGCGGCCCACCAGGTCATCATCGTAAGCGGCGAGACCGGCTCCGGCAAAACCACCCAGCTGCCCAAGATCTGCCTCGAGCTGGGACGAGGCGCGGCCGGCATGATCGGCCACACCCAGCCTCGCCGGCTCGCGGCGACGTCGGTGGCGCGACGCATCGCCGAGGAATTGGGCACCCCGCTGGGCGAGGTGGTGGGATACCAGGTCCGCTTCAACGACAAGACCGCGCCGGGCGCTTCGGTCAAGCTCATGACCGATGGCATCTTGCTGGCCGAGACACAGCGCGACCCCGAGTTGCGCGCCTACGATACGCTCATCATCGACGAGGCACATGAGCGCAGCCTGAACATCGACTTCTTGCTGGGCTACCTGCGGCAGTTGCTGCCGCGCCGCCCCGACCTGAAGCTCGTCATCACCTCGGCGACCATCGACGCCGAGCGTTTCGCCCGCCATTTCTCTTTGCCCGGGAAACCCGAGGTGCCGGTCATCAATGTTTCGGGGCGGCTGTATCCGGTAGAGGTGCGGTACCGTCCCGTGGACACCCGGGGCATGCAGGCCAGCGATGCCGAAGACGCGGCGCCGCGCAAGTCCGAGCGCCCGCGCGAGAAAGAGCAGCTGTCCCGCGACGAAGAACGGGACTTGATCGACGCCATCGTCGACGCCGTGGACGAATGTGCCCGCCATGGGCCGGGAGATGTGCTGGTTTTCCTCCCGGGCGAGCGCGAAATCCGGGAGGCGGCGGAGGCGCTGCGCAAACACCATCCTCCGGGGACGGAGGTGTTGCCCTTGTTCGCGCGCCTGTCGCAGGCCGAGCAGGAGCGGGTGTTCCACCCCAAAGGCAGCGGCCGCCGCGTGGTGCTCGCGACCAACGTGGCGGAGACCTCGCTGACGGTACCCGGCATCCGTTTCGTCGTGGATACCGGCCTGGTCCGGATGAAGCGCTATTCCTGGCGCAATAAGGTCGAGCAGTTGCGCATCGAGCCGGTGAGCCAGGCCTCGGCCAACCAACGCGCGGGACGCTGCGGCCGCATCGGGCCGGGGGTCTGCATCCGGCTTTACGAAGAAAGCGATTTCGAGGCGCGTCCCCGCTTCACCGATCCGGAAATCCTTCGCTCTTCGCTGGCGAGCGTCATCCTGCGCATGAAATCGCTCAACCTGGCGGACATCGAGCAGTTCCCCTTCGTGGAGGCGCCGCCCGGGCGGGCGATCGCCGACGGTTACCACTTGCTGCAAGAGCTGGGGGCCATCGACGAGAACAATGCGCTGACACCTGTCGGGCGCGAGCTCGCGCGCCTGCCGGTGGACCCGCGCATCGGCCGGATGATCCTGGCCGCCCGGGACCACGATTGCCTGTCCGAGATGCTGGTCATCGCGTCGGCGCTTTCGGTGCAGGATCCGCGCGACCGACCGCTCGATGCACAGGAAGCGGCTGACCAGGCGCATGCCCAATTCGCCGATGACCGGTCTGAATTCATGGCGTTCCTGAAGCTGTGGAAGTGGTTCAATGAGGCGCTAGAGCACAAACAGTCGCAGCGCAAGTTGGTAGAAAAACTGCGCCAGCATTTTTTGTCGCCGGTGCGCATGCGGGAATGGCGTGACGTGCACTCCCAGCTCGCGGCGGTCGTTGGCGAACAGGGATGGCGCCTGAACCAGTCCGAGGCCACGCTGGAGCAAGTCCACCTTGCCCTGCTGACAGGGTTGCTCGGCAACATTGGCTACAAGTCCGACGAGGACGCGCAGTATCTCGGCGCCCGGGGCATTCGCTTCGTCATCCATCCCGGGTCGAGGTTGGCGAAGAAGGCGGGGCGCTGGGTCGTTGCAGCCGAACTCGTAGAAACCTCGCGCCTGTTCGCACGCTGCGTGGCCCGCATCGACCCCACCTGGGTGGAGCGCGCGGGCCGCCATTTGTTGCGCAAGAACTGGTCTGATCCGCGCTGGGAGAAGAAAGAGGGCAGGGTGGTCGCCAATGAACGGGCGACGTTGTATGGCCTGACGGTCTACGCCGGCCGTCGCGTCGATTATGGACGCATCGATCCGCGCCATGCACGCGAAATCTTCATTCGCCAGGCGCTAGTGACCGGAGAGCTCGACAGCCGGCTGCCGTTCATCGCGCACAACCGCCGGCTCGTCGCCGAGATCGAGAAGCTGGAGCACAAATCGCGGCGGCCCGACATCCTGGTCGATGACGAGCTGATCTTCGCCTTCTACGACAGGCAGGTTCCGGCCGACGTGAATCGCGTCGTCATGCTGGAAAAATGGTACCGGGAGGCGAGCGCGCAGGCCGGCGAGGGCTCCAAGCTGCTGTTCCTGTCGCGCGAGGAGCTGATGCGGCACGAAGCTGCCGGCGTGACTACCGAGGTCTTCCCCAAGAAACTGGCGCTGCACGGCATCGAGATGGCGCTGGATTATCACTTCGAGCCCGGTTCGCCGCGCGACGGCGTGACGCTGACCGTGCCGCTGTTCGCGCTCAACCAGCTCGACCCGGCCCGCTGCGAGTGGCTGGTGCCGGGCATGCTGAAGGAAAAGGTCCATCTGCTGCTCAAATCCCTGCCGCAGAAGCTGCGCCGCCATTGCGTGCCGCTGCCCGAGTACGCGGCGGCCTTCTACGACCGTTGGTTCGACCGGGCACTGAAACCGGACCGCAGCCTGATCGAGGCGCTGATCGCGGACGTGCGCGAGCAAACCGGCGTGCAGCTGGCGCCGGCCGATTTCAAGCTGGAAACGCTGCCGCCCCACCTGTTCATGAACTTCCGGGTGGTGGACGAGCACGGGCGGATGTTGGACATGAGCCGCAATTTGTCGCAACTGAAAGCGGAGCTGGGACGCGAAGCGCAGGCCACGTTCCAGCAGGTGGCCGCGCGCGACATGGACGTGGCGCAGGCCTTGGCCCACGAGAACCTGACGGATTGGACGTTCGGCCCTTTGCCGGAACTGATGGAAATCCGGCGCGGCGGCTTGTCGGTCATCGGCTATCCGGCGCTGGTGGACCGCGGCACGCACTGCGATCTCGACGTCTACGACGATCCCGACGAGGCGGCTCGGCATCACCGAGCGGGATTGCTGCGCCTGTTCCGCCTGCAACTGAAAGACCAGGTCAAGTTCCTGGAGAAAAACCTGAACGGCCTGACCCAGATGAGCATGCTGTACATGCCGCTCGGGACGCAGGAGGAATTGCGGGACCAGATCATCGACGCAGCGCTGGCACAGGCCTGCCTGGCCGATCCGCTGCCGACGGACGCGCAAGCCTTCGCGCAGCGGCGGGCCGAAGGCAAGGGGCGGGTGGGGTTGCTGGCCCAAGAGATCGCACGCCTGGCGTCGACCATACTGACCGAATGGGCGGCGGCGCAGCGCAAGCTACCCCAGGCCAAGGCGCACGCGGCAGCCCATGCGGACATCGAACAGCAATTGCGCGGCCTGATGACAAAGTGGTTCATTCGCGACACCCCTTATCCGCAACTGGCGCATTTCCCGCGTTACCTCAAGGCGGTACAGGCACGGATCGACAAGCTGCGTGCCGATCCTCCCCGCGACGCGCGCCTGCTGGCAGACCTGAATCAACTGCTCGTGCCCTATCAACGGGCCCGCGCCGCGCGCAAAGGCGTCCCGGATCCGCGCCTGGACGAATTCCGCTGGATGCTGGAAGAGTTGCGCGTGGCCCTGTTCGCCCAGGAGCTGCGCACGCCCATGCCGGTGTCGGTCAAGCGCTTGCAAAAGAGCTGGGAGGCCATCAACCGGTAAGTGCGGCGCCTCAGCGTTTCACGTATTCCCGGATGAAGTGGGAAAAGGTTTGCGCGGCCGGCGACAGGGACCGTTGGCGATGGCTTAGCAACGAGATGGGGCGCACGATGCTTTCTGGTTCGAATAGACGCATCTCGACGTTGCTGTACTTTTCTACGATGGGGCGGGCGTGGCCAGGAATCAGGGCCACGCCGAGTCCGGCATCGACGAGGCCTATCGCTGTCCATACAAAAGAAACTTCGAAGGCCGGCTTTAAGCGAACGTTGGCTTGCATCGCGTGGTAGTCGACGAAGTGGCGGGTCGGGTTCAACGTACCCAAGGCGATGTACGCATGGGCCGTGACGTCAGACCAGGAAGGCTTGTGGCGCCGATTCCACCTATAGCTGCGTGGGTAGATGAGCGCGAGGTGGTCGGTCAGGAACGGTTCTTCACGAACGAACGGTGATTCTGACGGCGGGACGCTGAGCGCGAGATCTGCTTCGCCGCTCGCGACCAAATCGACGATTTCGCCGCCCGCGCTGTCGCGCAAGACGACAGTCACGTTCGGGTGTCGTTCCGAGAATGCCCCGATTACGCGGGGAAGCCAGAGCGACGCGAGGACCGGCGAGCACGCAAATCTCACTCGTCCCCTGCTACGGGCGGCAAGCCCGCGGAATTCGCTGACGGCGCTTCCGAGGTCTTGGATGACCCGGGTCGCCGTGGGGCGCAGCTCTTCGCCTGCCTCCGTCAGTTGAACCGAACGCGTGGTCCGGTCGAACAACTTGAGCCCCAGCTCGGCCTCGAGTTCTCGCACCAGCAGGCTTACGGCCGATTGCGACAGGTTCAGGACGGCCGCGGCTTCCGTAAAGCTATGCGTCTCTGCAACACAGACGAAGGCGCGCAATTGCTTGAGGGAAAGGTTGCCGAGCTCGGAATAGAAGTTATTCATTGGCGAACCTATTTAATTAATGAGAATAACTCGCTTGGATGATAAATCAGGGCGAGTTACTGTCCATCCCAAAGAAAACAACATGGGAGACGGGGATGGAAGCGCGAGTCACAAGTAAACCTGGTGCCGGCCGATTGATTCGTTGGCTGGGTGTGGGTCTATTCGGTGGGTGGGCGTTATCGCCGGCAGTCGCATCGGCTGCGGGCTATCCCGCCCACATGGTCAAGATCATTAGCCCCGCTTCCGCCGGGACGACCGGCGATCAGATGGCGCGCTTGCTGGCTTCCAAGTTGTCGCCGCGTTGGGGGGTGCCGGTCGTGGTCGACAACAAAGTCGGTGCCGGAGGCGCGATCGGCTTCGATGCCGTGGCCAAGGCGCCTGCCGATGGCTATACGTTGCTGATGTCGATCACCGCCTTCAGCACCCTTGCCGCGGTGCGTTCCAAGTTGCCCTATGACCCGGCCAGTGCTTTTGTCCCCGTTGCGTTAGTCGGCAAGAGTCCGCTGGTCTTGGTCGTCAGCAATGACGTTCCCGCGCATAGCGTGGACGAGTTCCTCGCGCACGTGAAGAAACAAGCGGCAGGCAAGCTCAACTATGCCTCGCCTGGAATAGGCAGCGTGCATCATCTCACGATGGAGCTGTTCCAGCAGGAAACCGGCGTTTCGATGACGCACGTGCCCTACAAGGCCACCAGCGGCGTGCTCAACGACCTGGCTTCGGGCCAAGTCCAGGCCAGTTTCGTGGTACTGCAGACAGCGGCATCGTTGGTCCAGGCCGGCAAGATGCGCATGTTGGCCGCGGTGTCGGATCGCAGGCTGAGCCAGTTTCCCCAGGTGCCGACGCTCAGCGAACTGGGCCTGAAGCGGATGGAGTTCGAAACTTGGGTCGGGCTGCATGCGCCAGCAGGCACCTCGCGGGAAGTCATCGAGCGGGTCAATCGCGATATCAACGATTTGCTTCGGACGGCCGACGTCAAGGCAGGGTTCGAACAAATGGGCGTGACCGCCGTAGGCGGCAGTCCGGAAGTCTTGGACGACTGGGTTCGCCGGGAAATCCAGACCTGGCGCCAGGTCGCGTCCCAAGCCGGTTTGTCGGCCGATTGAGATTGAACGGTTTTCCACCCACTACATACGTCATGGTCACTCAAGCACAGAACGCAAAATTGGTCCGGACCGGACCAGGTACGCCCATGGGCAACCTGTTCCGCCGCTATTGGATTCCCGCTTTCTTGTCCGAAGAAGTACCCACTCCCGATTGCCCGCCAGTCCGCGTCAAGCTCCTCTCCGAAGATCTCTTGGCCTTTCGCGACTCGGAGGGGCGCGTTGGGCTCGTCGATGAGTTTTGCCCCCATCGCCGCGTCTCGCTTTGGTTCGGCCGAAACGAAATGGGGGGCATCCGTTGCGCCTACCACGGTTGGAAGTTCTCCGCCTCGGGCGAATGCCTGGAAGTTCCGTCGGAAGAGGCGAGCGGCACATTCAAGAAGAGCGTAAGGCTTCTGTCTTATCCGTGCATCGAGCAGGGCGGGGTCGTGTGGACTTACATGGGGCCGCCAGAGCTGAAGCCGCCGTTTCCCGAATTCGAGTGGATGCAAGTGCCGGCCTCCCACCGCTACGTGTGCAAGCGGATCCAGGAGAGCAATTACCTTCAGGCGATGGAGGGAGGCATCGATTCGAGCCATGTGTCCTTCCTGCACAGCGGGGAATTGCACACCGACCCCCTGCACAAGGGCACCCAGGGCGCCCAGTATCAGCGCGACGCTACGCCGCAATTTGAAGTCATGGAGTCAGCCGGCGGGTTGTTGATCGGTGCGCGTAGGCGCGCAGACGGCGGCAAGAGTTACTGGCGGATTACGCAGTGGATCATGCCTTGGTACACGATGATTCCGCCCTACGGTGACCACGCGCTTCATGGCCATGCGTGGGTGCCCATGGATGATGAGAATTGCTACGTGTGGAGCATGACCCATCACCCGTCCCGTCCGCTCAGCACGGACGAGCGCGCCGCCATGGAAAGCGGACAAGGCATTTATGCCGAGTTGATCCCAGGCACTTACCGGACGGTCGCCAACAAGCGCAATGACTATCTGATCGACCGCGAGGCGCAGAAAAAGGGAATCTATTACAGCGGCGTGAAGGGGATCGCGATGCAAGATGCATCGCTGCAAGAGAGCATGGGGCCTATCGTAGACCGGTCCTTGGAGCGCCTGGCGAGCACGGATATCGCCATTGTCAAGGCCCGCCGGCGCTTATTGGCTGCCGCAGACGCCGTGGCGGACGGCACGCAGCCTCCCGGCCTGGATCCCGCGACCCATCGGGTGCGTTCGGCGTCCTTCGTCCTGCCCCCCGAAGTGCCATTGGCCGACGTGGTGGAGGAGGTGACCGCGGTAGTCGAAGGTGCCCATACCTCCATCTAGGAACGCCATGTCCACTAGTATGACTTCGTCCATACGGGCCGCCGTGGCTCTCGACGGGCTGCGAACCGAAGTGCGCGCCTTTGCACGCCCCGAAATTCCGGTCGATGGCGGTCTGTTGAAAGTCGAGATGACGGGAATATGCGGAAGCGATTGGCCATACTTCGTCAACTACCCTCGGAGTAAGGGGCCCTTGATCCTGGGCCATGAAACCGTGGGGAGGATCGAGGCGCTCGGCCGCTCCGCTGCAACCAGATGGGGATTAAAGGAGGGAGATCGCGTCGCCCTGGAGGAGTATCTTCCTTGTGGTCATTGCGATTATTGCCGCAGCGGCGACTTTCGATTATGCGACGCCACCGACTCCCTGCTGGGCAACGGCGTTCGCTATGGGTCGACGCCCATCTCGGTCGCTCCTTCGTTATGGGGGGGCTATGGGGAGTACCAGTTCTTGCATCCCAGCTCGGTGTTCCACCGGGTGCCGGAATCGGTCTCCCCGACGCTAGCCACGCTGGCCCTTCCGTTGGGCAATGGGTTCGAATGGGCGCATTTACAGGGCCGGGCGACCGTGGGACAAGCGGTGCTCATCCAGGGGCCTGGCCAGCAGGGGTTGGCGTGCGTGGTCGCCGCCCGCGAAGCGGGGGCGAGCTGCATCATCGTGACGGGCTTGTCGGCGGACCGCCACAGGCTGGAGTTGGCGCGCGAACTGGGAGCCCACCACACCATCGATATCGAGAAGGAAGATCTCTTAGAGACCGTCGCCGACCTGACTGGCGGGCTGATGGCCGACTTGGTCATCGACTGCGCCTCCGGGGGGCCGGCCACCATCGTCGCCGCGGTCCAACTGGCTCGCAAGCATGGAACCATCCTGCTGGGGGGGCGCAAAGGTGAGCCGGTGCCGAAATTCGACAGCGATATCCTGTTCAAGAAATGCCTGACTCTGAAGGGGGTGCGTGGGCATAGCTACCAGGCCGTGGAGCTGGGGCTTGCGACCATTGCGTCGGGGCGCTACCCGTTGCACAAACTCTGCACCCACGTTTTCGGCCTCGACCAGGTCGACGCCGCGTTGCACACCGTGGGGGGCCAGGCGGGGCGGGCGGCGATTCATTGTTGCGTAGACCCCTGGCGCACCGGGGGCGGGGCCGTTTCCGAGCCAGGTGCGACGCAGCAGTGACGCTTTCCGCCTCGCTTTTCGAGCGTCCTAGGTGAGGGCGCGCCGCAGCTCCGGCGCGCCGGGCAGGTTGGGGGCCGGACTGTCGGTCTCCAGGCTTTCGAGCAGGCGCTGCAGGTGGCCGATGTGGGGCAGCATCGGGCCATAGAAGAGGGTCTGGTGCCCGGTTTGGATCAGCAGGGTGGGGAAGTCTTCGATGTCCTGGTCGTCCAGCAGGTCGGGGTGTTCCTCGACGTCCACCCAGAGGAACACGTGATCGGTGAACTGCTCGGACAGTTCCTCGAACTTGGGCTGGTATTCGCGGCAAGTGCCACACCAAGCCGCGCAGAGGCACGCGACCAGCAAGGTTTGCGGATCATCGAGGCGCCGCGCGAGCTCACCGGCGCCGGTGTCGGGAAAGTAGACGGCCATGATGTGAGTGACGTAAGGGTTTTGGTAGCCATTATGCCTGCGCCTTGCGTCATACTTGCAACCGTGACTGAAATCACGGAGATCGAATGGCTTCCTCTTCCGATGAACGCACTGCGGCCAGCGCGGGGTTGCAGGGGGTCGGCCTGGCCTTTGGCCGGGCCGTCGTATCGCAGTTCCGCGGGCCCATGCTGCTTGCGTTGCTGCTGCCTTTCCTGGTCGCCTTGGCCGCGGCGATCGCCCTGATTTGGTTCTTCTGGACACCGCTTACCGAATGGCTGCAAGGCACGCTGTTCGGGATTCCGTTCGTGAGCGATCTGGACGGCGTGCTGGTCGCCGTGGGGATCGCCTCGCTCAAGCTGTGGCTGATTCCCGTCGTGGCCACGCTGATCCTGCTGCCGCTATCGGGCATCCTGGGGCTCGTGGTCGCGGCGGTGCTCATCATGCCGCTGGTGCTGCGCAATCTGGAGAAGAACGACTACCCCGAGCTGGAGCGGCGTGGCCGCAATGCGACGGTCGCGAGCGTCTGGAATGCCGTGTGGGTCACGACGCTGTTCGTGTTCGGCTGGCTGTTCACCATGCCGCTCTGGCTGCTTCCTCCACTGGCCGTGCTGCTGCCCATCGCCTGGTGGGCTTTTGCCTTTACTCGCATGCTCCGGCTCGACGCGATGATCGAGCATGCTTCGCCCGAAGAGCGGCGCCTGCTGCTCGCGCGGCACAATCGGGGATTCTGGGCGTTAGGGCTGATCTGTTCCCTGTTGAACCTCTTGCCTCCCGCCTGGTTCATACTGCCGGTGTTTTCGGCGCTCCTGTTTTCGCATTTTGCACTCGAGGCGCTGCGCCGCCTGCGTAGCGAGACCACGTCATGAACGCATCGCTTGCTTCTCGCCGTATCGGCTTGTTCATCATCGGAGACGAGATTCTTTCCGGGCGCCGCCAAGACCGGCATTTCGCCAAGGTCGTGGAGCTGTTGGGCGCGCGCGGCCTGCGGCTCGCCTGGGCCCAGTTCCTGGGCGACGACCGCGAGGCGCTCACCGACGCGCTGCGTCGCAGTTTTGCCAGTGGCGACATTGTGTTTTCGTGCGGCGGCATTGGCGCCACGCCCGACGATCACACGCGCCAAGCCGCGGCGGCTGCCTTGGGCGTACCGCTGGTATTGCACGAGGAAGCGCGGATTCTGATCACCGAGCGCTGCGCGGAGACGGCCGCCGAGGGCTCGGGCAGCGCCGACATGACGACGCCGGAAAACCAGCGGCGCCTGAAAATGGGCGAGTTTCCGGAAGGCAGCGAGATCGTGCCCAATCCCTACAACAAAATTCCGGGATTTTTCATACGAGACCACACCTTCGTGCCGGGCTTTCCGGTGATGGCCTGGCCGATGATCGAATGGACGCTCGACAACCGTTATGCCGGCTTGCACCATGCGGTGCCGCACGTCGAGCATTCATTCATGGTGTTCGAGCTGCCAGAGTCGCGCATCGCGCCGGTGATGGAGGCCATCGAGCGGCGTTGGCCCGGCGTCAAGGCGTTCAGCCTGCCCAGCGTGGGAGGCGACGGGAAGCGCCGCCACATCGAGTTGGGTGTCAAAGGCGAGCCGGCCGCGGCGGCCGAGGCGCTGGCCTGCATGCGCGAAGAGGTGCGCCGGCTCGGCGGCCTGTTCAACGCCGCCGAGTAATCGGGTCTTGCGTGCAGGGCTTAGGCCGCGGCGGCCTTGCGGCTGCGCGCTGCGCGGCCGTCGGCGGCGGCCTTGAACGTGGCATTCGTGGCCGCGTTCAGGTTGGACTCGGCCAGTTCCGCCGCTTGCTTGGCCGCTTTGCTCACCGACTCGTATGCCGACGTGAGCGTGGCGAGCGAGGACTTGACCAGCGCGATGGCGCTTTCCGAGCCGGCCGGCGCGTTCTTGGCCAGCTGGTCGACGGCTTCGGCAAGTTGGCGGTGCTGTTCGGCCAGCTGCGCTTCGCCCAGGCGCGTGAATTCGGTCTGCACGCCAGATACGATGTCATAAACGTGCTTGCCGTAGGCGACCGCCTTCTCGGCGCTCGGTTGGACCAGCGAGGAGACGAAGGCGAACACTTCTTGGCCGTCTTTCAGGCCAAAGGCTTCTTGTGCCTTCAGCGACGCTTCTTCGAACGTGGCCTTGGTAACCTTCAGGTGCAGGTCGACCAGTTTTTCGAAACCTTCGAACGCGGTGTTCTGGGCGGTGAGTAGGGTTTCAAAGGCCGCTTTTTGCGAGGCCAGTGCGCGTTCAGGGGTAGCGAACATAGTTGGGCTCCTTGTGGACTGTCTAGGACGAGGCGACCGGGAAACCAGGGAAGTACGCCCCCAAACAGCCCGATCCGTCAATGCGCATCGATGTCGATTGCTGCATCGCACAAAAACTATTGTAGGTGTACTGTGGGGAAAGTCAAGTTTTTTCCCCTGTGGATTGTTGCGATGCGTCAGGCGCCTTCCCCGCCCGCGGAAGGGGGCCCAAAGGGCTCTGCACATAGCGCGCGTGGGCGGTGTCCCGCTACACTTCGGCGTCCCATACCGAAGGCCGCGCCGTGGGTTCTCCGCTCCTGTCCCGCTTGATCGCACCCTTTTTCGTCATTATCTGGAGCACGGGCTTCGTCGTCGCCCGCTTTGGGCTGCCGTATGCCGAGCCCATGACCTTCCTGGCCGCGCGGTTCGCGGGCGTGCTCGCCGTCATGGTGCCGCTGTCGTTTCTGTTGTCCATCCAGTGGCCAGGGCGTCGAGAAAGCCTGCATGTCGCCGTGGCCGGCGTGCTGCTCCAGGCCGGATATCTCGGCGGCGTCTGGACGGCGATCCACCAGGGCATGGGGGCAGGGTTGGCCGCGCTGGTCGTGGGCCTGCAGCCCCTGCTGACGGGCGTGGCCGGCCGCTGGATGGGCGAGGCGCCCAGCATGCGCCAATGGATCGGGCTGGCACTGGGGTTCCTGGGCGTGGCGTTGGTGGTGGAGAACCGCCTCGGTGGCGACGGGCTCACCTGGCGGGCGCTGGCGTTTGCCGTGGGGGCATTGGTCTCCATCACCGCCGGCACGATTTACCAGAGGCGGTTCTGTCCCGGGGTGGACTTGCGCGCCGGCCTGGTGCTGCAGTTTGCCGCATCGCTGGCCGTCGTTGCGCCGGCCGCCTGGGTGTTCGAAACGATGCAGGTCGAGTGGACCTGGTCCTTCGTGGGCGCGTGGGCCTGGTCGGTGTTTGCGCTGTCCATCGGCGCGATCTGCCTGTTGTTCCTGCTGATTCGGCGCGGTGCCGCCACCCGGGTGGCGAGCCTCATGTATCTGACGCCGACCGTGACCGCGCTCATGGCCTGGGCGGCGTTCGACGAGCCACTCACCCTGACCATGCTGGCCGGCATGGCGATCTCGGCGTTCGCTGTGGCGTGGACTCAGGGGAAACGATAGGGAGATTCGTTCTCGCGCGCAGATTGCGATCCCTTACACTCTTTTCACTGTCGCGGGAGTCGTCTCCCGCGGCACCCTTTCACGAGCAGGAGACAAAAATGGGCCTTCAAAAAAATGCAGCGCCCGCGGCGATCGCGGCCGCAGTCCTGGCCGGCGTGGCCGGCCTCGCGCCTGCGCACGCGGCGGAGCAGAACTATCCCACCCGTCCGGTGACGATGATCGTTCCCTTCGCGGCCGGTGGTCCCACCGACGTGGTGGCGCGCTCGCTGGCCGAAGCCATGCGCAAGTCGCTCGGCCAAACGGTGGTGGTCGAGAACGTCGGCGGTGCCGGCGGCACGATCGGCACCGCAAGGGTGGCCAAGGCGCCGAACGACGGCTATACCGTGCTTCTCATGCACATCGGCTTCTCCACTGCGCCGGCGCTCTATCGCAAGCTGAGCTACGACCAGGCCAACGATTTCCAACCGATCGGGCTCACGGTCGACGTGCCCATGACGATAGTCGCGCGCGATAACTTCCCCGCGAATAACATCAAGGAGTTCCTCGACTACGTCAAGGCCAACGCCAGCAAGCTCTCCATGGCCAACGCGGGGATCGGCTCGGCCTCGCACCTGTGCGGCCTGATGTTCATGAGCTCCATCGGCACGGAGTTCCAGACCATCCCTTATAAAGGCACCGCGCCGGCCATGAACGACCTGCTGGGCAAGCAGGTGGACTTCATGTGCGACCAAACTACCAACACCACCGGGCAAATCAAGGCCGGCAAGGTCAAGGCCTATGCCGTGACGAGCACGAGCCGGGTGCCGAGCCTGCCCGACCTGCCCACGCTGGACGAATCCGGCCTGAAGGGGTTCTCGGTCGGCATCTGGCACGGCTTGTGGGCACCCAAGGGGACTTCGCCCGCCGTGGTCGCCAAGCTGCAGAGCGCACTGAAGGCTGGCTTGGACGATCCCGCGTTCCAGAAGCGCATGAGCGAGCTCGGCGCCATCGTCTTGGCTGACAAGGCCACGCCTGCCGCCCTCGACACGCTGGTGAAGTCCGAGACCGCCAAGTGGGGCGCCGTGATCAAGAAGGCGGGTGTCTACGCAGATTGACGCCGAGCACCGCCCAGGCGCGACGCCTCCGGTAGCCCGGCAGCTACCCTGCCAAGGCGTGTTTCGGAGCGTCGCCCATGGGCTCCTGGAAAGCCAAGGCCCGGCCTGTGCCGGGCTTTGCAATATTTGCAGTCGGTTTTTAAGTAGAAGCTTAAAAAAAGCGAGCTAAGTCGTTCATTTAATAGAGATTTCCGCGGAAAAATCTGATAAGCTGCCACCCCTGGGCCGAGTCGTTACCGGAGGAAACATGGCGCGCATCAGGAACCGCATTTTATCGATCTCGCTGCTCTGCGCCCTCACAGCCACGTTTATCCTTCCCGCCGCCGTCCCGGTGGCCCACGCCGCTACCTCGTCCGCGTCGCAAGCCAAGCAGGCCAAGAAGGCGGCATCGGGGAAGGCCCGTTCCTCCAAGAAGCCGGCCAAGGTCGCCAAGTCTTCCAAGACTGCCCCTGCCAAGTCCTCCAAGGTTGCCTCCGCCAAGAAGGCCAAACCGGTCGCGGCGGGGAAAAAGCGCGCTGCCAAGCCGGTTGCGCACAAGGAAGCCGCGGCCGGCATACAGCGCGCTTCGTACGGTCCTGCTTCCTCGCTCGAGCTCGACGACGGCCATCTGGCAGTTCGCTCCAGCGTGGCCTTCGTCCAAGACCTGGCCTCGTCGGACGTGCTGTTTGCCAAGAACGAGAATACCGTGGCGCCCATTGCTTCGATCACCAAGCTGATGACAGCCCTGGTCGTGATCGAGGCGGGGCAACCGCTGGATGAAGAACTCGAGATTACGTCCGAAGATATCGACACCCACAAGTTCACGCATTCGCGCCTGGCGGTCGGCACCCGGCTCTCGCGGGCCGACATGCTGCACCTGGCCTTGATGTCGTCGGAGAATCGGGCGGCCAATGCGCTGGGCCGCCATTATCCCGGCGGCCTGCCGGCCTTCGTGCAAGCCATGAATGCCAAGGCCGCCGCGCTGGGCATGCAAGACACGCGCTACGTCGAACCCACGGGGCTGTCCAGCGAAAACGTCTCGAGCCCGCGCGACCTGGCCGTCCTGGTGCGCGAAGCGGCCCGGCATCCGCTGATCCGGCACTACACGACAGACACTGAATATGTGGTCGAGGTGAAGGGTAGGCCCCAGACCTTCCGCAATACCAACCGCCTGGTGGCACGCCCGGATTGGGATATCAGCGTATCGAAAACCGGTTTCATCAACGAGGCCGGCCGCTGCCTCGTCATGCTGGCGACCATAGGAGGCCGCGACTTGGCCATCGTGCTGCTTGATTCCGTCGGCTCGCTGACCCGCACGGCTGACGCCCAGCGCATTCGCCAGTGGGTGCAGCGCGAAATCGGCGCGATGTAAGCCTCGCGGGGGCGGCTGGCGGCACGGCCAGCCGCGGCCCGGTGCCGCCGGGCGTAGCGGGCGCCGGTCAGGGCTCGTAGCCCAGGGCGTCCGAAATCTGGCTGGCAGTTTCCACCAGCGTATCGATCCAGCTGTCCTGCATGCGGTCCGCCGGCGCGGAAATGGAGAGGCCGGCGATGAGCTTGCCGGTGTCATCGCGTATGCCCGCGGCGATGCAGCGCACGCCCATTTCGAGTTCTTCGTTGTCCCGCGCGTAGCCCTTGGCGCGCACTTCTTCGAGTTCGCGCTCGAGGTCCTCGAGCGTGGTCAGGCTGTTGGCCGTGTGTCCGTGCAGGCCGGTGCGCGCTGCGTATGCGCGCACCAGCAGGGGATCGTCGGCGGACAAGAACAGCTTGCCCGTGGACGTAAGGTGCAGGGGAGCCCGGCCGCCGATGGCGCGCACGACCTGCATGCCGGAGCGTTCGCTGTATGCGCGGTCGATGTAGACGATTTCGTCTCCCTGCCGGACCGACAGGTTGACCGTTTGCCCGGTGAGGCGGTGTAGCGTGCGCATCGGCGTGATGGCTGCGTCGCGGACGTTGAGCCGGCCCTTCACCAGGTGGCCGAGCTCGAGCAGGCGCATGCCCAGGCTATACATGCCGCTTTCCACGCGGTCGACGTAGCGTCCTGCGACCAGGTCGTTCAGGATGCGGTGGGCGGTGGAGGGGTGCAGGCCGGTTGCTTGGGCGAGTTCCTTGAGGCTAACCGGATCGGGGTGCTGGGCGAGGGCATCGAGCAGACGCATGGTGCGTTCGAGCACTTGGATGGCGATCTGCGGCGCGGGAGCCGCGGAGGAAGGCGCTAAAGCCGCCTCCTCGGAAGTCATGGCTCTGGGCATTGTTATTTGAGTCTCTACGCGATGATGCTAGTTTATCCCATATGGTGAAATGTCGTAAACGCGACCTCACCTTGATGGGGTGGGCTTGCCGCGATGCAGCAGCCCATTTTTTGTTCCCGGAGTATACCGCCGCCCGGTCAGGTTTATTGCATCGCACCATTCGTCGGAGCGCGCTGGCCGGCTGCGCGGCTCAGCGTCCAGGCGCCAGCGCGGCAACGCAATCGTTGACTAGGGCGGGGCCGCGGTAGACGAGGCCGGTGTAGAGCTGGACCGCATCGGCGCCGGCCGCGATTTTGTCGGCGGCGTGCCGACCCTCCGTGATGCCGCCTACGCCGATGATGGCAAGGGAGGAGCCTGCGCTGCGCCGCAGCCTCTCGATCACGCGCAGCGACATCTCTCGCACCGGCGGCCCCGACAAGCCGCCCGCTTGGTCGGCATTGCGCAAGCCCCGGACGGCGTCCCGCGAGAGGGTGGTGTTGGTGGCGATCACCCCGTCGATGCCGTATCGCGGCAGCAGTTCGGCAATGGCGTCGATCTGGCTTTCGTCCAGGTCGGGCGCGATCTTGACGGCAAGCGGCACGCGCCGGCCATGCCGCGAGGCGAGTTCGTCGCGCGCTTCGCCGAGCCGGCACAGCAATTGCGACAGTTCGTCTGCCCCTTGGAGGCTGCGGAGATTTTTCGTATTGGGCGACGAGATGTTGATGGTGACGTAGTCGGCGTGCGGATATACGGCCGAGAGTCCGGCCAGGTAGTCATCCGCGGCCTTTTCCATGGGCGTGTGGGCATTCTTGCCAATGTTCAGGCCGAGGATCCCGCCATGGGCCTGGTAACGGCTGCGGCGGACGTTCGCGAGGAAGGCGTCCAGTCCGTCATTGTTGAAGCCCATGCGGTTGATCAGGGCTTCAGCCGGGGACAGGCGGAATAGCCGCGGCAGCGGATTACCGGCCTGCGGCCGGGGCGTGACGGTGCCGATTTCCATGAAGCCGAAGCCCAGGCCAGCAAGCGCGTCAATGTGCGCTCCGTTCTTGTCCAGGCCGGCTGCCAGGCCTACCCCATTGGCTAATTTCAATCCCATGAGCTCGACCGGGCGGCCGGGGGTAGGGGCGCGCCGGGTCAGCCCCAGGTCATGAAGCCGTTGCAGCGCGGTGAGCGTCAGGGCATGGGCGGTTTCGGGCTCAAGGGCGAACAGGGCGGGCCGCAGTAGCGGGTAGGCACGGAAAAACGCGGACATGGGTGGAATCGAGTCAGTTGGGGGAAGACGGCACATCGTTGAGATGGCCGTCCCGGTCGGGAGTCTTTAGGCGGGAAGTGTCGACGACGGCGACGGAAGCCTTGCCGGGCGGTGGGCCTGCGTAGTCCCGCCATTCGCCGTTGACGAGCATTTCTATGGGGCGGAAATTGACCTTGTAGGCCATTTTCGGGCTTTGTTCTATCCAGTAACCCAGGTAGAGATAAGGGAGCTCCAGCAGCCGGCATTGCTCCAGCTGCCAAAGGATGTTCCAGGTGCCGAGGCTGCCTTTCAGGTCCGGGTCGAAGAAGGTGTAGACCGAGGACAGTCCGTCGGACAGGATGTCCATGATGGAGACCATGCGCAGGCTTCCCTGCGGGTCCCGGAATTCGACCAACCGCGTGTTGACACGGCTTTGCAGCAGGAACTGGGCGTATTGCTCACGGCTGTCCTGATCCATGCCGCCGCCGCGGTGGCGAGTCGACTGATAGCGCTGGTAGAGCGCATAGTGCTCGGCGGAATAGGCGAGCTCGGCGATGAATACCTGGAGATCTGAATGGCGTTTCCAGGTGCGGGCCTGGGTGCGGTTGGGCCGGAAGCGGGTGACTGGTATGCGCACGGGGATGCATGCGCGGCAGCTGTCGCAGTGCGGGCGGTAGGTAAACACGCCGCTGCGGCGGAATCCCAGGCGCACCAGCTCGGAATAGACGTCCGCGTTGATGAGGTGGCTCGGGGTGGCGACTTGCGACCTCGCCATGCGGTCCCCCAGATAACTGCACGGGTAGGGGGCTGTCGCATAGAACTGCAGCGCGGCGAAGGGTAGTTCTCGAAGGTGCGTCATGCGCGTTCAGCCGGAGAGGCCGCGGCGGGAGGGGTATCCAGGTCGACGATTTCGCCGTTCGGAAGCAGCCTGCCGGGTCGCCACGGAAGAGGGGGCAGGCGGACGGATTTTACAATCAGCCGCTCGAACTCTGCGCGTGCAATGACGGTCCCCCCGAGCGAGGCGAGGTGCCGCGTATCCTGCTGGCAATCGATGACGTCGGCCCCGTGGCGCCGCAAGAACCGCACCAGATACGCGAGCGCGATTTTCGAGGCATCGGAAACCCGGGCGAACATCGATTCGCCGTAGAACACCCTGCCCAGCGAGACGCCGTACAGTCCCCCCGCGAGTTTGCCGTCCACCCAGGTTTCCACCGAATGGACCTCGCCCAGTTCATGCCAGGCGCGATAGGCGCGTTGCATGGGCGCAGTGATCCAGGTCGCCGGCCGTTCTTCGCTGCGCGGCGCCGCGCAGGCCAGCAGCACCTCGTCGAACGCGGTGTCCACGCGGACCTCGACCGACGCACGGCGCTCGATCTGCCTGAGCTTCTTGCGCAGGGAGTGGGACGGCGCGAAGCGATCGGTGAATAGCACCATGCGCGGATCCGGGCTCCACCACAGGATGGGTTCGCCCGGCAGGTACCACGGGAAGATCCCGCGCGCGTAGGCGTCCCTGAGTCGCTCGACGGACAGGTCGGCCCCGACCGCCAGCAGTCCTGGAGGATCTTCCAGGGCCTGGTCGAGCGGAGGAAAAGGCGTATCGGGCCCCAGCAGGGCCGGCATGCGGTAGCGAGACGGTGACGGGCTCAAGGGGCGGGCGCAGAAGACGCGTAAACGGGTTCCGGACCGCGCAGCAGCGTATCGCTGTGGACCTGGAACGCCCCGCGCGCGCGATCCGCGAAGAACAGCTTCAGGGCGGTGGAGACCGATCGGAACGCGAGTTCGTCCCAGGGGATCTCCTCTTCATTGAAGAGGCGAGCCTCCAGGCTTTCGGGCCCGGGTTCGAACTGGGGGTCGGTGAGCCGGGCCAGGTAGAAAATGTGGACCTGGTCGACGTGGGGGATGTCCAGTACGGCGAACAGGGGCCCCATTTCGATGCGGGCGCCGGCTTCTTCCTGGGTTTCGCGCGCGGCGCCCTGGGCCGTGGTTTCCCCGAGCTCCATGAACCCGGCCGGGAGGGTCCAATAGCCGTGGCGGGGTTCGATCGCGCGGCGGCAGAGCAGGACCTGTTTCTCCCACACGGGGATGGTGCCGAGCACCATGCGCGGATTCTGGTAGTGGATCGCCCCGCACTGGTCGCAAATGTCTCGTACGCGGTTGTCGTCCTCGGGAATGCGGCGCGTCAGCAGGTTGCCGCACTGGGAACAGTAGCGTTGAGAGCGCGGGGCCGGGAAGTAGGTAATGGCGCGTGGAGAAGCGGTCATGGCGTGTCCAGAGGGCCGAGGCGGCGCAGCGCTCCGGCAATTGCGGGAAATCGTGAGATCTCCTACCTCAAGTATACGTAACCTGTTCGGCGTCGATGCGAGACCTGGGGTATGCCCGCAGGGCCCGGGAGCGGGCCTGCGTCGAGGTTCCCGCGCAGCGCACCGTGCGCATTATAGGAGTTGCTGGGCGCGTGGGTGCCGGCGGCAGGATGAGCCATCGGGAACGTTCGTTGCTGCAATCGCCACTGCTAACAAAAGGAGGCATGATGCGAGCAACTCGTTATTTCCTATGTGCGGCCTTGGTGCTGGCTCCGCCGCTGGCACTGGCCGGCGAACGCTCTTCCGGTGACGCACTCGATGCCGCCAAGCCCACGCAAGGCCGCGGCAAGACGCATGACACGGGGGCGGAGCAAAAAGGCGCGCAAGAGCTCCCGTCCGGGGCGCAGACTGGTGGCATGCGCACCGGCATTCCTGAAGGAGCGGGAAAAGGCGGTAAGGATCCGACCGCGAACAAACCGAGCACGACTGGCCCCGATGAACCAGCCCGTCCCGACAATCGACGCGGCGCGGGCACGCAGGACAGTCGCACGCCAGCCAGTCGTTGACCAGCTCAACCGTCGTGATCAGCGATGATCGCGACGATACAGTTCCCATTCTTCGATCGTCGTCCCATCCGCGAACAAGCACATTCCGGCCTGCCCGGTTGGGGTGTCGACGATGCGCAGCGTGCCGCCTTGCTCGCGACAGTAAACGGACGCCGGATTGGCCATGCCGATCGGTCCTCGTTCGCCGGGCGACGTGCATGCGGCAAGGAGCGTGCATAGGGCAGCGGCGAGCGGTTTCATGGACGTTCTTCCTGGGGGGCTCGGGCAAGGCGCATGGAGTGCGCTTGGAAAAGAAAACGGCCTCGATGCTTGGGCAATCGAGGCCGTTCGAATTTGGTTGCGGGGACAGGATTTGAACCTGTGACCTTCGGGTTATGAGCCCGACGAGCTGCCAGACTGCTCCACCCCGCGTCTGCATGAAGAAATTATATATCGGTCTTCCTGGCAATGCAAACCGCAGCCGTCGAGCGCATCATGCGCGCTCCTGGGATGTGACAGGGTTTGATGGCGGCACCGGCGCGACGCCCATGGGGCGCCCAGTTCGATCGCGCCCCGCAGCGAGCGCGCGCGCCGCGTAGAAGGACAGGTGCGCAGCGGTGTCCTGGAAGTGGCGCGCCGGTGCGGACGCGCCGTGCGCGGCATGGGTGCGCGATTCGCCAGCGTAGCGTTGCAGCGTATCGATGATTTCGCAAGCAGTGGCCTGCGGCTTGCCCATCACATACAGCGCATCGCGCAAGCACGTGGCTTCCGCAGCGCCGGGCGATCGGCGGAGCAGGGCGCCCGCGCGCATCACTGCCTGGCCGAGCGTCAATGAAGCGATGGCGCCATCGATGGCGGCCGCGTCCCGCTCGCGCGTCATGCCCAAGATCAAGAAGCGCAGCCGGGCGAGGTGGCGGGCCGCCCGTTGTGGCGCATCGATGTGGCGTGCAATGGCGGCAATCTCGGCACGCATCGCGCGCTGTTGAAGTAGGCGGCGATGTCCTCTCGTGATTGGAGTCAAGTACAGGTAGGCGCAATACGTCGCCGCAAAACCCATCAGTATCCATGTCTCGGTGCCCGCTCCGCCGGCCAGGATGCGTGGGCATTGCACCAGTGCCGCGAACAGCATGTTGAACGAGAGGCCGGCGCACGCGGTGCGCCGGTCCGCCTGGATGGCTGCAGCGGCGAAGGTGATCGGGACGAGCCATGCGATCGGCTGCCAGGCTTCGTGGAGTTTGGGCGCGATGCCGATCAGCCAACCCAGGGCGGACGCCGCGGCGATGCCGGCGAGTGGCCACTGGGCAAGTGATGTTTGCCGGTCGCACGCTCCGGCCGCGGCGACAAAGAGGCTGGCGCCCAGCAGGATGAGTTGCGCAGTGTGTTCCCCCCAGGCGATCCATCCGGCTGCAACCAAGGCGCATACCGCCATCGCGCGCAAAGCCGCCTGGCGCACATTCACGCTTGCCGGCCCCAGCGGCGGGGCGAGGGGCGTGGCCGACGGAGTGTCTTGCAATGAGGCCGTCATGGCGCGATGACTCGTCGCGATGGCTGCCAGCGTGCGCTCCAAGTCTTCCAGGCAGGCGTCGCATAGCGGGTCGGCTCCCCGCAATTGCCGCGTTGCGGTGCGCACGACGGCAAGGGGCATGCCGCGCCCTGCCTCGAGGGTCTCCGCCAGGTCGTACAGGCTGGCCTCCAGCTGCTGCAAATCTTCATTGCGTTCGTTGCGCAGCGTCGCAGCTCGATGGTGCAGGGCGGGCGCCAAAGCGATGAGGTCCAGCAGCGCGCTGAGCAGTTCGCGCAAAGGCTTGAGGCGACGTCGAAGAAACAGCGATCCCGCCATGCCATCTTCTGCCGCAGCCTCGAGCTCGGCCAGGGAGGCGGCGAAAGCGCGGTCCGGCGCCGGGGTGTCGTGCTGCGCAGGCATCGCAATCGTGGCGGCCGTGCGAAGCAGTGCTTCGCGCACCAGCGCATCGGCTTTCTCGATCGCGGCGGTGGCGCAGGAAGAAGGATTCCACGCCGTGACCAGGAGCAGCGAAGCAGAGATGGCGATGCCCGTGTCCAGCATGCGCGCCAGCCCAAAAAGGGCGACGGCGGTCGGCGTGCCATCCGTCAGGACAGCCGCCATCGTCGCCATGAGGCCACCCAATGCGGCGGCATGGGCGCGTTGGTCACGCAGTAGGCTACTGGTGCCGCAGCACACGGCGGTCCATGCGGCAAGCGCGGGCAATAGCAGGGCGGGTGCTTCTCGCGTGCTTACAGTCAATGCTATGGCGGCGAGGCCGCCGGCCGCGACGCCGAACAATTGGGCGACCGCACGTTCGATGGCCCGGCCGCGCGTCGGCTGGCCGAGCATCCATACTGCCATGGCGGTCCACCAAGGGTTCGCATAAGGCGCTGCATGGGCGAGCGCCATTGCCGACAGCACGGCGACCGCCAGGCGCAGCGCATAGCTGCGAGGCGAAGGAAAGCGTAATGCAGGGAATAAGCGGAAAAGCTGGCGGTGCATCGATGGCCCATCGAAACTGAGCCTCCTCCAGCTCTGCCGGATCGTGGCGCCCGGCTATGCAGACCCGTCAAGCAGGTCGTGGTGACGATTATAGAGGGTACGGCGTGCAGGCGCGGTGCTTGCCTGCATCCGGTCAGTCGGGGGAGATCACCACGCAATCCCGACCGCGGCGCTTGGCCTCGAGCAGCGCCGCGTCTGCGCGTTCGACGGTCTCGGAATAGTGCTCGCCTGGGCGGTGGGTGCTGACCCCCACGCTGGCGCTGACGGTCCTGGGGTTATCGGGGGCCCATGCGTGACTGCGTATCCGTTGGCAAACGCGATCGACCAGGGCCTGGGCTGCGTCCGGAGATGCATCGGGCAGCACCAGCATGAATTCCTCGCCTCCCCAGCGGCCGCACAAGTCGTTCTCCCGCAGCGAGGATTCGAGAATGCGGCTGACGCCTGCCAGGACGCGATCCCCGGCCGCGTGCCCCAGGGTATCGTTGATTTGCTTGAAGTGATCGATGTCCAGCATCGCCACCGAGAAAGGACGGCCGGAACGTGCCGAGCGTTCGCTTTCCTCTTTCAGCTTTTGCAAGAGGTGCCGGCGGTTGGGCAATCCGGTCAGCACGTCGCGCTTGGACGCATCGCTGAGCGCCGCGTTCAGGTCTTGCATCATCCGTTGGTAATGGTCGGAGATGCGGGCCAGTTTTTCCAGCTTGCGCAACTGTTTGCGAAAACGTTCGTCGAGATCGTTTTCCCGCTCCTTGGCCAGCGCTTGGTAGCGGTCGGAAATGTGCGTGACTCGTTCGAGCCGCGCAGACTGGTCGACATAAGCCTGCCAGAGTTGGCCCAGGGCCTCGTGGAGCGGGTGCCCCTGGTACTCCGGCATGGCGAGCAGACGCTCGATGCGCTGGCAAAGGTCGGCGTCGCGTTTCATGATGGCGGGCGGTTCAATCGTGGGGGATGATGGAAAAAGGGAAGCTGCAGTCTTCCAGGAATTCTTCCGCCAATTCCGCGACGCGCTCGTTGCGTCGGTCGTAGTGCCAATTGACAGCCACTTCGTGTCCGGCCTGGTGCGCTTCTTCCAGGAGGTCAAAGACGTCCATGACCGCCCGGACGCTGCTCGTATTCAAGTAGAGCAAATGCAATTCGAGCGTCAGCGGCTTCTGGGTTTGCGCCAAAAAGCGCTCGACCCAGTCAATGACCTGGTTGAACAGGTCGAACGAGTTTTCCGGATAGGAGTCTCCCGACATGGTCAGGACGCCTGTCTCCCAATCTCCATTGATGGCGGGAGTGGACTGGCTACCGGGGATCGTCAAATTACTCATGCACGTGCTCTTTACTCAAATGACGGCCCGCAGGCTGAAAAAACCCCGTCCGGAACTGGTTTCGCGCAACGAGGCGACGAGCGGCTCGCTGGCCTTGCGGGCAATGTCGATCAGCCCTAACCCGGCGCCAGTGCTGGCGTTGGCGTCGCGGGGCTTGCGCAGCTGTTCCTTGTAGGTTGCCTTGAGCTGCGCTTTGTCGAGCTTGGCCAGTGCGTTGATGCGTTCGACCAGGGCGCGCCCGTCCGCCAGTTCGACCACGTTGCCGGCAGAAACCACGTGGCGGCCGTCTTCTTTGTGGGCGACCACCACCGTGGCGGTGGCTTCATGCTCGGCGTAGCCATGCGAGAGCGCGTAATGGCGGATGTTCTGGGTCATCTCGATATAGGCGCCGAAGACGTCCATGGCCGCGGAGGGCTGGACGTGTTCCGCCTCGAGGTAATTGCGCAAGGCGTTGCCGATCTCCTCGATCAGGCTACGCGAGATCGGCCCGTTGAAGCAAAGCATGATGCGGTCGCGGTTGAACGCCTCGCGCATTGCGAACAAATCGGTCGAATCCATTCGTGACTCCGCGCAAAGGTGGCTACTCAAACTTGAATGACAAAATGGTGATGTCGTCGCGCTGCGGTTGGCTGCCCTGGTAGTCTACCAAGGCTTGGCCGATGGCCCGGGATTGGGCGTCGAGCGGCAGGCCGCCCACTTTCCTGAGCAGATCCATCAGGCGACGGTTGCCGAACGAGAACCCATGTTCCCCGCCCGATTGGTCCAGGAGTCCATCGGTGACGAAGTAGAAGGTGCGTCCGGCCAGCGGCACCGTGGTATTCGCGTATTGGCCCACGCGCCGTTCGCCCAGGGAACGGCGGCCGCCCTTGTATTCCTCCACTTCATCGCCGCGGCTCGCATACAGGGACATGCGCGCGCCGGCGAAATACAGCACCCCCTCCTGGCGATCAACATAGGCGAGTCCCGCATCCATGTTCGTGGCCGGCGCGCGCGGCAGCTCGGCATTCTGGAGCATGGACCGCATCGTGGCGTCCGTGCGCGCCAGGATCTCGGCTGGGTCACGGGGGCCGGCCTCCGAGATGGCATGGTCGATGGCGGCCCGCGCGAGCATGGTCATGAGGGCACCGGGAACCCCGTGGCCGGCGCAATCCACGACCCCCAGCAGGCAGTTCTGCCCATCGGCGCGGAACACGTAAAAATCGCCGCCGACGATGTCGCGCGGTTTCCAAATGACGAAGTGGCGTGATCCCAGCGATTGCACCAGCTGGCGATCGGGCAGGATGGCGCGCTGGATCAGGCTCGCGTAGTCGATGGAGTCATCGATGGTCTTATGGGTGGCGATGATGCGGCGGTTGGCTTCTTCCAGGGCCTGCGTGCGTTCTTGCACCCGCATTTCCAGCTCCGCCGTGTGCGACCGAACTTTTTCCGCCATGATGCCGAAGGCGCGGCTCAGCTCGCCGATCTCGTCGCTTCCCTGTTGCGGCAGCTTGACGTCATAGCGGCCTGCCGCCATGGCCTGGGCGGTTTGCTGCAGCCGGCGCAGCGGCGTCAGCACCAGCCGGTCGACGGCATAGCCGAAGCCCAGGACCAGCAGCGCGATGACTGCCGCGAGGGACGAGACGGCCGGCACCAGCCATTGGGAGCCGATCAGGTTGGCGACGTTCAGCTCCACGGCGGTCAGCACGTACCAACGCAGCTCCGGCAGGTAGGTCAAGGCGACGACGGATTTGGCGCCGTTCTGGCGGCCGAAGAGGGTAACCGTCTCGCCTGGTGCGGTCGCGGCGTCGGAGATGGCCTTTTGGAGTGCCTCCCGCCCCGGTCCAGGGTCGAGCAGGCTCAGGACGGAGCGGCGGGAGGCCTCTTCGGCCGACATGGACTTGAAGGCGATGCGCTCGCGATCCCGATGCGCAACGATGTTGCCCTCGCGGTCGAATATCACCGGCGTCACGCCCGGGCCGTCCCCCTCGAGGAATCGGTCCAGGAAGGTCGTGAGGTCCAGGCCCGTGCCGACCATGCCCAGTTTGCGGTCGCCGTCCCGCACCTGGACGTTGAACCAGACCTTCGTGAGGCCGAGTTTCCAATTGAGATCCACCTGGATGTCGTAAGGGGAGGGATCCTCCATCGTCGAGAAAAACCAGGCGTCTTTGGCCTCTTCGCGCCGCAGCCTATAGTGCGGTGTCTCGAGGGTGGGCTGGCCTGCAGCGTTGTAGTAATACGCCGGGGTGCCGTCGACGACGAAATAGGAATGGTCGGCGAAGTCGCGCAGGTAGCCTTCCGCTTCTTGGAAAAAACGGTGGCGCTTGGCGGGATCGGCCGGATCCCGGAGCCACTCGAGGGTCAGTGTCGAGCCTGCCATGCGCTGGGCGAGGACCAGTTCGCGCATGACCGGCGCGAGCAGTCTCTGCAGGCTGAGCAGGGTATGGTTTCGGGCGTACGCAAGGCCGAAGTGTTCCCTGACCGTATTGATGCCCTGCCAGGCGAGCAGTGCTGCGGGGAGCAATGCGAGGGCGCAGGCCAAAAGCAGTGCCAGCAATGACTTTCCCCTCAGCCCCAGCGCGCTCATGACGAATTTCCCCGGACGATTGCAACGCGACGTTGCCGCAAAAGCCGCGATTGTGCCGGGTACGCACGGCACATGCAACGAAACGTTGCGAGTGGCGGTGCCTGCGCTAAGTTTCCGGTTATACGTCCCGTTACGCCCCGGTGGGTGGACGGGCGGCGCTGAACGGCCTAGAGTCGAAGATCGCGACGTGCGAATGACAGACTCACGCTTCCCGGAGACAAGGCTATGACGACGGAGCTTGCAAAAGAGGTCCGGCCGGTCGTACTCGGCGGCGCTGTTCGCTTCACCGCCCGGCTCGAGGGCCGGAAATGCCAGGAGTTCGAGATTTCCGCAGACGTGCTGCGGGAGCACTTCGGCGCTGCCGACTCTTCCCCGGAGGCGTTGCTGGCGGCGTTCCACCGGGGGCGGCAGGAGATTCTGTCGGTAGCCAGCGAGACGGCGCGCCTTCCGACCAGCGGCATCGTGCAGCTCGGAACCGGCGACTTCCGCAACTGATTCCCCTGGACGGCTTCGTTCACGAGGCCTTGGCCGCGGTGCGCCGCTTGGCGGCCGTGGCCAGCCCTATGCCCACCGCGATCAGCAGTGCGCCAGCCAAATGGAAAGCATGGACGCGCTCGCCGAGGAAGATCACCGCGAGCAGCGTGCCGAAAAGCGGCATCAGGTGCGTGAACAAGCTGGCGGTGCCGGGGCCCACCAGTTCCACGCCGCGATTGAAGAAGAAGTTGGCGACGATGCCAGGAAATACGATGACGTAGCCGATCGCCAGGATGCCGGGCAGCCCCGCGGCGATGCGCGCGCCCTGCAGGTATTCGCGCACGTAGAGCGGCAGCAGCATCAGCGCACCCAAGGTGAAGGTGACGGTCAGCAGGCTGAGCGGATGAATGGCCGGGCGCCGCGTCAACAGGGTGGTATAGAGGCCCCAGACGATGACGGCGGCGATGATCCATGCATCGCCCGGGTTCAGCGCCAGCGCCATGACGTCCTGCGGCTGCCCGCGCGTGGCGATGGTGGCCACGCCGGCGAGCGAGGCGACCACGCCCGCGATTTGCAACAGGGTGGTTTTTTGTCCCAGCAGCAGGAAGGAGAGCAACAGCGTAACCATGGGCACCGCTGACTGCATCAGCAAGGCGTTGACGGCCGCGGTGTCCTGCAATCCGATATAGACGAGCGTGTTGAATCCTGCGATGCCGAGCAGCGCGAGTAATAGCAGCAGGGGGAGGTGGCGTTTGATGACGGGCAAGTCGGCCCGCACGTGGTGGCGAAATAGCACGAATAGGATCGCCGTTCCACCCGCCCAGCGCCAGAACGCGAGAGCAATGGGCGGGACGATGCCGTCGACCGCGCGTCCGACGATGAAGTTTCCCGACCAGAGCAGGGCCGTGGCGGTGAGTAGAAAATAAGCAGAGTTCCAGAGTCGGGAAAACAGCATGGGCGAATTCAGGCAATGACGGAGGTCCGCCGGCTGTCCGGCGCACGGCGGCCGGAAAGTCCTTGGCTCTCCTGGGGATTTTCGAAAGCTTGTGACAACCGCGGCCAAGCGCTACACTAGAACCGCTGCAAGAGCGACCGCTCTCGCCAACGAGCGGGGCAGCCAATGCCGGCGGCCATCACAAGCCGGTGCCGAGATCGCTCTTGCATCATCACAGGCCGGTTCAGCATAACGTAGAACTCAGCCCGCTCGCCCAGAAGGTCGGTCGAGCCGGCCGTCCAGGCCGCATTGCTCTAAAGAATCAGAACCCGTATTGGGAATCATACGGATTACGCCCGTTTGATCACACGCTCATGAACACCAGCGAGGCAAGACTCGTGCTGGAGACTGCGCTCTTGTGCGCGCAGGAACCGTTGCAGTTGTCGGAATTGCGCAAGCTGTTTGCCGATGAAGTCGGCAACGACACGATCCGTGGCCTCCTGCAAGATATTCGCGAGGCGTGGAGCGATCGGGGCATAGAACTGGTTGCGCTGGCGGGCGGCTGGCGATTTCAGAGCCGTCCGTCGATGCGGCCTTATCTCGAAAGGCTGAATCCGGAGAAGCCGCCCAAGTATTCCCGGGCGGTCATGGAAACGTTGGCCATCGTGGCTTACAGGCAGCCCGTGACGCGGGGCGACATCGAAGAGATCCGTGGCGTGACGGTATCTTCGCAAGTCATCAAGACCCTCGAAGACCGCGGCTGGATCGAGGTCATCGGGCATCGGGATGCGCCTGGCCGGCCGGCGTTGTTTGGCACCACGCGCCAGTTCCTGGACGATTTGGGGCTGAAGGCCTTGGACGAGCTGCCTCCGCTCGAGTCAGCCGAGTCTGTGGCGGCATTGAGTGGCCTGGATGGCTCGGGCGATCTGTCGCTGGCCGTGGACGCCGCTGACCCGGGCGCTGCGGCAGCCGCGAACGAAGAGGCGCAGCCCCAGGACGAAGTCGGGGAGGAACAGGCCGCGGCTTCCGGTTTGCCCGGGCCCGAGGCAGAAATGTCCGCAGCCCCTGCGCATGAGGATGCACCGGGCGCGAACCCGGGGGCTGCAGTCGAGGAAGCCGGCCCTGACAGTACGAACATGCAGTCGCCCGACGCCGAGCCGGCGTCCGGCGCCGAGGACGGTGCGTCCTCCGATACGAAGACAAGCGACGAAGACTATAGATGAACGACACAACGCAAGAAATGCCCGCTGCCGAAAGCGTGGAGGCGCCCGTGGTTCCGCTGGAGACAGGCGCTCCCACGCAGGAAAAGGCGCGGGGGCGGCGGAATTTGCGCACGCCATTCCGCCGCCGCCGGCCCGCCGAAGAGGCGCAGCCCGCAACGGAGGCGGCCCCCACCGCCGAAGGCGATCTTCCCTCCTCGCCAGCCGGGGAAGCCAAGGCTCCCCGCCGCAAATCCCGCAACGGGAAAAAAACCAAGTCGAACCGCGGTGAATTGCCCCCGCAGGGCGTTGCCGAGGCGATGCAGCCGGCGTTGCCCGAGTTGAGTCCGGAAGAGCAGAAGGCAGCGGAAAAGGAAGCCGAGCAGGCGTTGTCCTACCTAGACAAGGCGCCGGACCTGAAGCGCCGCCTGAGCAAGTATCTCGCGAGCGAGGCGGTCATGCCCAAGCTGCACAAGGTGCTGGCCGATGCAGGCATAGGCTCGCGGCGCGAAATGGAAGAGCTGATCATCGCCGGCCGCGTCTCGGTCAACGGCGAGCCCGCGCATATCGGTCAGCGCGTCGGGCCGAACGACCAAGTGCGCGTCAACGGCAAGTTGGTGCAGCGGCGCAATGCCTCGCGGCCTCCGCGTGTGCTGCTGTATCACAAGCCCGCCGGGGAAATCGTCACGCAGGACGACCCGGAAGGCCGCTCGACGGTGTTCTCCCGCCTGCCCAAGATCAAGAACGGCAAGTGGATTTCCGTGGGGCGCCTCGACCTCAATACGGAAGGTTTGCTGATCTTCACCACCTCCGGCGACCTCGCCAACCGCCTGATGCATCCTCGCTACGGATTGGAGCGCGAATACGCGGTCCGCGTGCTGGGCGAGGTGACCGAGGAGCAGCGCAATGCCCTCCTGCAGGGCGTGCAGCTCGACGATGGCGTGGCGTCGTTCGGCTCCATGGAGTATCTGGGCGGCGAAGGCGCCAACCGCTGGTACCGCGTCACGCTCCAGGAGGGGCGCAATCGCGAAGTGCGGCGCATGTTCGAATCGCAGGGCGTGGTCGTGAGCCGCCTGCTGCGCACCCGCTTCGGCGACATTTCCCTTCCGCGCGGCCTGCGCCGCGGGCGATGGGAAGAGCTCGATCCGGCGCTGGTCACCGCCCTGCAGGTGCAGTTGGGGCTGATCCGGGCCGATGACGAAGGCGGTCGGCGCGGCCGCCGGGGCGCCCAGCCTGTTTCCCACGAAGCGGCGCTGCCGCCCGGCTTTGGCACGCTCACCCAGAACGGCATGCATGGCGCGCGCATCGGGCGCAAAGGACGGCTCCAGGGCGGCAAGGCCGGAGTGGTCGCCCTGAACCAAACCTTTCCTTCCGACCCCTTCGGCACGGGCTTGAGCTTCGCCGGCGGGTTGCCCAACGGGCATCCTTATGTCGCGCCGGAGCGCGGGCCCGGCCGCAAGCGCGGCAAGAAGGCTGCCCGCCCGGGGCAGCCGGGCGTCAAGCCGGAGGGCGACGTTTCCGCCAACGGCCGAGCGCAGCGCGGCCGCAAGTCCGGCAACCGGGGCAAGTCGGGCAAGGGTGGGGCACGCGGCGCGGACGAGCGCCAACCCCGCAGCCCGTCGGCCCACGAGTCGCACCTGGGCTTCCTAGGGGGCGTTGCCGGGCGCGCCCGGCGTGGACGCTGAGCGGCATCTATTGGCGAAATGGCGGTGTTGGCTTGAAAAAAAGGCCAATTTAGCTTAACATTTACAGGCTAGACACCGCGTTTAGGGTCCAGTGCACGAATAGCCGCTTTCCAAGCCGGTTTCAGTGATTCCACCTTGCGCGATGGTGGCGGCCTGCAATGCCCTGGCGTTTGTTGGGCGACGGGCCACCAGTGTGTGTATGGCGGGAGGGTTCTCCGGCTGTGGCGGCTTTCGGCATCCGTGCCCAAGGCTGGTCTTCGGTTGAGTCCTCCGACAACAGAACAGGCGAGCGTTCGGTACTTTGCAGCGCAGCTGCGCTCGGTCCGGGCGATGTCGCAAAATGGGCTGGGCCGTGCAGCCCATTTTTTTTTGGTTTTCCGGTTCGCGTCCGTCGGGCCGTCGGCATCTGCCGGACGATGGACTGCGGCGGGTACGCGGCATGCGATGCGTGCCGGTTACGAACGAGGGCGCATAACGAGGCATGGCAGATCTTTTTCAGCTTACCGAACAATCCCTGGCTGGGATGGGGATTGAACTGGTCGACGTGGAACGCGCCGGGCAGGGGCTGCTGCGTGTCACGATAGATAAGGAAGGCGGAGTGCGCATAGAAGATTGCGAGGCGGTGTCTAGGCAACTGTCGCGCGTCTACGAGGTCGAAAACATTGATTACGCGCGGCTGGAAGTCGGCTCGCCCGGCATCGACCGGCCGTTGCGCACCGCCAGGGACTTCATGCGTTTTGCCGGCGAGCGTGCGCAAATCAAGCTGCGCCAGCCGTTCGAGGGCCGCAAGGTCTTCATTGGCACGCTGGTCGGTCCGGAATCCGATCCGGACGGCGACGCAGGTACGGGATCCGAACCGGCGACGTTCGGTATCGAATTCGAAGCAAAGGAAGGGGAGATCCAGGTTTTGCGGTTTACGCTCGACGAGGTCGAGCGCGCCAAGCTGGATCCGGTTCTGAATTTCAGGGGCAAAAAGCGATGAGCCGCGAGATTCTATTGTTGGTGGATGCGCTGGCGCGCGAAAAGAATGTCACGCGCGACGTGGTGTTCGGCGCACTCGAGAGCGCGCTGGCTTCCGCCATGAAGAAGCTCTACAAAGAAGATGTCGATATCCGTGTCGCGATCAACCGCGACACGGGCTCTCACGAGGCGTTTCGCCGGTGGCTCGTCGTGCCTGACGAGGCTGGTCTGCAGATGCCGGACCAGCAGACGCTGCTGTCTGACGCGCGCGACGTGGATCCCGACATCGAAGTGGGGCAATACATTGAAGAGCCGCTCGAACCCATCGAGTTCGGGCGCATTGGCGCGCAGGCCGCCAAGCAGGTCATCCTGCAGAAAATCCGCGATGCCGAGCGGGAGCAACTGCTCAACGATTTCCTGGAGCGCGGCGAGTCCATCGTCTCCGGCACCATCAAGCGCATGGACAAGGGCGACGCCATCATCGAGATCGGCAAGATCGAAGCCCGCTTGCCGCGCTCGGAAATGATCCCGAAGGAAAACCTGCGCGTGGGCGACCGCGTGCGTGCGTACCTGAAGGGCATCGACCGCCAGGCACGCGGGCAGCAGATCATCCTGTCGCGCGCCGCGCCGCAGTTCATTGCGAAGCTGTTCGAAAACGAAGTGCCGGAGATCGAGCAGGGCCTGCTGGAGCTCAAGGGCGCGGCCCGCGATCCGGGCGTGCGCGCCAAGATCGCCGTCGTGGCGCACGACCGCCGCATCGACCCGATCGGCACGTGCGTCGGCATGCGCGGTTCGCGCGTGCAGGCTGTGCGCAACGAGCTCGGAGGCGAACAGGTCGATATCGTGCTATGGTCCGAGGATCCGGCGCAGTTCGTGATCGGCGCGCTGGCTCCGGCCAACGTCCAATCCATCGTGGTCGACGAGGATCGCCACGCGATGGACGTCGTGGTCGACGAGGACAACCTGGCGATTGCAATCGGCCGCAGCGGCCAAAACGTGCGCCTGGCTTCCGAGCTTACCGGCTGGCAGATCAACATCATGACGCCGGAAGAAAGCCAGGCCAAGCAGGAGCAGGAGCACAATGCCCTGCGCGAGACCTTCATGACCAAGCTGGACGTCGACCAAGAAGTGGCCGACATCCTGATCGAGGAAGGTTTCACCGGCCTGGAGGAAATCGCCTACGTGCCGATCCAGGAACTGCTGGAAATCGAAGCGTTCGACGAAGATACGATCAATGAACTGCGCAATCGCGCACGCAACGCACTGTTGACCGAAGCGATCGCGCAGGAAGAGCGGGTCGAGACGGCGCAGGACCTGCTGGGCCTGGAGGGCGTGACGCCGGAGCTGGCCGCCAAGCTGGCGGAAGGGCAGGTGTACACGCGCGACGACCTCGCGGACCTGTCCGTCGACGAGCTGACCGAATTGACAGGCATCGACGCAGAGGCAGCCAAGCAGCTCATCGTACGTGCCCGTGCGCACTGGTTTGAGCAGGCTTGAGCCAACCCATACCGTCGATCAGCCACACCGGGGAAGAGAAACGAATGTCGAGTAACACTGTCGCCCAGTTCGCAAATGAGCTGAAATTGCCCGCCAATGTACTGCTGGAACAGCTGCGCGCCGCGGGCGTAAGCATCAATTCGGTCGACGACACCGTCACCGAAAGCGACAAGGCACAACTGCTCGAATCGTTGCGCCGCGCCCACGGTGCGTCGGAAGACCGCAAGAAAATCACGGTGACCCGCAAGCAGACTTCCGAGATCAAGCAGGCCGACGCCACCGGCAAGGCCCGCACGATCCAGGTCGAGGTCCGCAAGAAGCGCGTGTTCATCAAGCGCGATATAGCCGACGGCGCCGAAGCCGAGTCGGGCACGCCGGTTCGTGCTGACGAGGAAACGCGCGCTACGGCCGACGCCGAAGCGGCCGCGCGCGAGCAGGAAGAAGCCCGTGCGCGCGCGGAGGCCGAGGAGCGCGAGCGTCGCGAAGCCGAGGCCCGCCTGCGCGAGGCGGAGGAAAAGGCCCGCCAGGAGGCCGAACGAGCGGCCAAGGAAGCCGAGCGAGCCGCGGCGGAAGCCGAACGAGCCAAACAGGCTGCCGCCGAGGCGGCAGCTGCCCAATCCACCCACCCTGCCGTGCCCGAGGGAGGGGCTGCAGTGAGCGATGTCGTAGCAAGCCAGGCTGCGTCGAGCGCCGAGGCGGCGCGCGTCAAGGCCGACGAGGCCCGTAAGAAAGCCGAAGAAATGCGTCAGGCCGATGCCAAGGCCGCAGAGGCGCGCGAGAGGGCGCGTCGCGCCGCCGAGGCGGAAGCCGCGGCCCTGCGCGAGATGCTGAACCGTCCGCGCAAGGTCCTGCACGCGCCGCAGCCGCCAGCCCAACCCGCGGCACCCATCGCCGGCACGCTGCACAAGCCTGCCGCGAAGGCGGGCGCCCAGGCCCAGGATGCCAATAAGGAAAGCGCTCCGGCCAAGAAGGACGACAAGCCCGCGGCCGGCAAGAAGGTTTTGAAGGCCGGTGCGGTCGCGTCCACGTGGTCGGAAGATGCCAATCGCAAGAAGGGCCTGAAGACCCGCGGCGACGCCTCGGCCGGCGCGAGCCGTGACGGATGGCGCGGCGGCGGCCGCGGTGGAAAGCACCGCCAGCAGGAACAGAAGCAGCACCAACAGGTCGTCGAGAACATCGTGCGCGAAGTGCACGTGCCCGAGACGATCTCGGTGGCCGACCTTGCCCACAAGATGGCGGTCAAGGCTGCCGAGGTGATCAAGGTGCTCATGAAGATGGGCCAGATGGTCACCATCAACCAGGTGCTGGACCAAGAAACCGCGATGATCGTGGTCGAAGAGCTCGGGCATACCGCGATCGCCGCGAAGCTGGACGATCCGGAGGCATTCCTCGACGAGGCGCCCGCCACCGACGCGGCCCAGCTGCCGCGCGCGCCGGTCGTCACCGTCATGGGCCACGTCGACCACGGCAAGACCTCGCTGCTGGACTACATCCGCCGTTCGAAGGTCGCTTCGGGCGAGGCCGGTGGCATTACCCAGCACATCGGCGCGTATCACGTGGAAACCGAACGCGGCGTGATCACCTTCCTCGACACCCCGGGCCACGAGGCGTTCACCGCGATGCGCGCGCGTGGCGCCCAGGCCACGGATATCGTGATCCTGGTGGTCGCTGCCGATGACGGCGTGATGCCCCAGACCAAGGAGGCGATCCATCACGCCAAGGCAGCGGGCGTGCCCATCGTCGTGGCGGTCAACAAGATCGACAAGCCCGAGGCCAACCCCGAGCGCGTCAAGCAGGAGCTGGTTGCCGAAGAGGTCGTGCCCGAAGAGTACGGTGGCGATTCGCCGTTCGTGCCTGTGTCCGCCAAGACCGGTGCCGGCATCGACGAGCTGCTCGAACAAGTGTTGCTGCAGGCCGAAATCCTGGAGCTGAAGGCGCCCGTGGATGCGCCGGCCAAGGGGCTGGTGATCGAGGCCAAGCTCGACAAGGGCCGCGGGCCGGTCGCCACCATCCTGGTCCAGAGCGGGACGCTCAAGCGCGGCGACGTCGTGTTGGCCGGCGCGAGCTTCGGCCGTGTGCGCGCCATGCTCAACGAGGTTGGCAAGCCGATCACCGAGGCGGGGCCGTCGATTCCCGTCGAGATCCAGGGCCTAACCGAGGTGCCAGCCGCCGGCGACGAGCTCATCGTGCTCAACGACGAGCGCAAGGCCCGCGAAATCGCGCTGTTCCGCCAAGGCAAGTTCCGCGACGTCAAGCTGGCCCGCCAGCAAGCGGCCAAGCTCGAGTCCCTATTCGAGAACATGGGCGAAGGCGTGCAGACGCTCCCGCTCATCGTCAAGACCGACGTGCAGGGCTCGCAGGAGGCGTTGGTGCAGGCGCTCACGAAGCTCTCCACCGACGAGGTGCGCGTGCAGGTCGTGCACGCCGCGGTCGGGGGCGTTTCCGAGAGCGACATCAACCTGGCCATCGCTTCCAAGGCCGTGGTCATCGCGTTCAACGTGCGGGCCGATGCCAGCGCCAAGAAGCTGGCCGAAAACAACGGTGTCGACGTGCGCTACTACAACATCATCTATGACGCCGTAGATGACGTGAAGTCGGCCATGTCGGGCATGTTGGCTCCGGAAAAGCGCGAAGAGGTCATAGGCCTGGTCGAGATCCGCGAGGTCTACCACGTCTCGCGCATCGGCAACATCGCCGGCTGCATGGTGCTCGACGGCGTGGTGCGCCGCAACTCGCAGGTCCGCCTGCTGCGCAACAACGTGGTCATGTGGACGGGCGAAGTCGATTCGCTGCGCCGGTTCAAGGACGACGTGCGCGAAGTCAAGGCTGGCTTCGACTGCGGCCTTACGCTGCGCAACTACAACGACATCGCGATCGGCGACCAGCTCGAGGTGTTCGAGGTGAAGGAAGTGGCACGCACGCTGTAAAGGGCGCGTCGTAGATACATGAGTCGTCATAGACAGAGAAAGGTGCCGGGCGGCCGCAACCAGCGGCTCGCCGACCAGATCCAGAAGGATCTGGCCGAGATGATCCAGCGCGAGGTCGACGTGAGCCGCGCGGGCTTGGTCACGCTCACGGGTGTGGATCTGTCCGCCGACTACGCCCATGCCAAGGTTTACTTCACCGTCATGGGGGCCGAGCCGGCCGATGCCGAAGCGGCCCTGAACGAGAAGGCGGGCTGGCTGCATTCGCTGCTCTTCAAGCGCTTGCACATCCACACAGTGCCCACGCTGCGTTTCGTGCACGACCGGCAGATGTCGCGCGGCATCGCCATGAGCCAGCTCATTACCCAGGCCAACACGCCGGGGGTCAAGGCCGACGCGATCGAGGCTTCCCGCTCGGCCGAGGACGGCCGCGAGGAAATTGAGCCGGCCGAACCGTCCGCGCCTGACGACGATCGCGCGTAAGCCGCGCTGCGTCTTTTTATTTCGACGATTGCGATGGCTTCCCGACGCGGACGTGCGCTGGACGGTGTGTTGTTGCTGGATAAACCCGAGGGCTTGTCCAGCAACCATGCGCTGCAGCGGGCGCGCCGCATTCTGGATGCGCGCAAGGCCGGACATACGGGAACGCTGGATCCGTTCGCGACGGGACTCATGGTGCTCTGCTTTGGCGAAGCGACCAAGTTCTCCGGCGCCATGTTCCATGCCGACAAGCGTTATACGGCCACGCTCGCGCTGGGCGAGGAAACGGATAGCGGCGATTGCACCGGCCTGCCGGTTGCTTTTCCGGGGCAAGAGCCCGGTCGCGTCGTGGACGAAGCTGAGCTGCGCGATGTGCTGCGCCGATTCGTCGGCAGGATCTCCCAGGTTCCGCCCATGTATTCGGCACTCAAGCGCGACGGCAAGCCGCTGTACGAGTACGCGCGCGAGGGCGTCACGCTCGAGCGCGAGCCGCGCGAGGTCCATATCTACGAACTGGAACTCGTGTCGATGCAGGGTCGCGCCGCGACGATAGACGTGCGTTGCAGCAAGGGGACTTACATCCGCACGCTTGCCCAAGACATCGGTCGGGCACTGGGCTGCGGCGCCCATCTCACGGCGTTGCGGCGCACGAGTACCGCCGGCTTTGGCTTGGAGCAGGCATGGACGTTGGAGGCCCTGGAGTCCTTGGACGATCCAGCGTCGGCCCTGCTTGCGGCGGACAAGATGCTGGAAGACCTGGACGCCGTGACGCTCGACGCGGCCGCGGCATCCCGCTTCATGCAGGGGCGCAAGCAAAGTGCGGCGGCGGTCGGTGCGTCGGGCTCGACCGACAAGGTTCGGGTATACGACCCGCAAGGAAAGTTTCTGGGAACGGCCCGTCGCGAGGACGGCTGGCTGCAGCCAGATAGATTGATTTCATTCAAGGAAACGACATGACACGCGCATTGCGCAACGTGGCGATCATCGCGCACGTGGACCATGGCAAGACCACTTTGGTGGACCAGCTGCTCCGGCAGGCGGGAACGTTCCGTGAGAACGAGCAGGTCGCCGAACGCGTCATGGATTCCAATGACATCGAAAAAGAGCGCGGCATCACGATTTTGGCCAAGAACTGTGCGGTCGAATACCAAGGCACGCACATCAACATCGTCGACACCCCGGGGCACGCGGACTTCGGTGGCGAAGTGGAGCGCGTGCTTTCCATGGTCGACGGCGTGCTGCTGTTGGTCGATGCCGTCGAAGGCCCCATGCCGCAAACGCGCTTCGTCACGCGCAAGGCGCTGGCCCTGGGGCTCAAGCCCATCGTGGTCATCAATAAGATCGACCGCCCCGGCGCCCGTCCAGATTGGGTCATCAACCAGACCTTCGATCTATTCGACAAGCTGGGCGCAACGGAAGAGCAGCTGGACTTTCCGGTCGTCTATGCTTCCGGCCTGAACGGCTACGCCGGCCTGAGCGCCGACGTGCGCGACGGCGACATGAAGCCCTTGTTCGACGTCATCCTGGACAAGGTGCCCGTGCGCGCCGACGATGCCGACGGCCCCCTGCAATTGCAGATCGTTTCGCTGGATTACTCGAGCTACGTGGGCAAGATCGGCATCGGCCGCATCAACCGCGGTCGCGTCCGCCCGTTGCAGGACGTGGTGGTCAAGTTCGGCCCGGAAGGCGAACCCATCAAGGGACGCGTCAACCAAGTGCTCAAGTTCCGCGGACTCGAGCGCGAAATCGTGCCCGAGGCGCAAGCCGGCGACATCGTGCTCATCAACGGCATCGACGAGTTGGGAATAGGCTGCACCGTCTGCGCGCCCGAGGCGCCTGAGGCGCTGCCGATGATCAAGGTGGACGAACCCACCCTGACCATGAACTTCTGCGTGAACACGTCGCCGCTGGCGGGCCGGGAAGGCAAGTTCGTCACCAGCCGGCAATTGCGCGAGCGCCTGGAGCGCGAGCTCAAGTCCAACGTAGCGCTGCGCGTGCGCGACACCGGAGACGATACGGTGTTCGAAGTGTCAGGCCGCGGCGAGCTGCACCTGACCATTCTGCTGGAGAATATGCGGCGTGAGGGTTACGAGCTGGCCGTCTCCCGCCCGCGCGTGGTGTACAAGGAAATCGACGGCGTCAAGTGCGAGCCCTACGAGCTCCTCACGGTGGACGTCGAAGACGGCCACCAGGGGGCCGTGATGGAGGAGCTGGGCCGCCGCAAGGGCGAGCTGCTCGACATGGCCTCGGACGGCAAGGGCCGCACCCGGCTGGAATACCGCATTCCTGCGCGCGGCCTGATCGGCTTCCAGGGTGAGTTCCTTACCCTGACGCGGGGCACGGGCCTGATGAGCCACGTGTTCGACGAATATGCGCCGGTTCGCGAGGGCACGTTGGGCGAACGCCGCAACGGCGTGCTCATCAGCCAGGAGGACGGCGACGCCGTGGCCTATGCATTATGGAAGCTGCAGGAGCGTGGCCGCATGTTCGTCTCGCCGGGCGAAGCACTGTACGAAGGCATGATCATCGGCATCCATAGCCGCGACAACGACTTGGTCGTCAATCCGATCAAGGGCAAGCAGCTCACGAACATTCGCGCGTCGGGCAGCGATGAAGCCGTGCGCCTGATTCCGCCTATCCAGCTTACGCTGGAGTACGCGGTGGAATTCATCGCGGACGACGAGCTGGTCGAAATCACGCCCAAGAGCATACGCCTGAGGAAAAAGCACCTGAAGGAGCACGAGCGCAAGCGCGCAAGCCGCGAAGCGGCCTGAGCCCGCGCAGGAGCGTGAGGAGAAAAGGGGGCGAGCAGCCCCCTTTCTCTTTTGAGGCGAACCGTGTTTCGCCCATACAGATCCCGCCCGGCATGCCGTTAATGGTAGGCATGGTTTTTCGTTTCCGGGCCGGCGCGCATTGCACCGGCCTGTGCGAGCAAGGGGTCTCAATGAGTGCGGTAATGCATGATACAAGTCGCTATTCCGCCGGCGCGGGAGGCGACGTTTCGGCGTCCATCGTGAACCGGCTGTCCTTGCGGGGCAAGCTGTGGGCGCTGGTGGCCTTGGCGGTCATCCTGCTCCTGGTCGACCGCGGCTGGGCGCTCTACCACGACAGGCAAGTGCTATTGGATTCCAAGAAGGCCGAAATCCTGGCCGTGGCGCAAGGTGCCTGGAGCGTCGCCAACCATTACTACGAGCTGCAGCGGAAGGGGGTGATGAGCCGGGAGCAAGCGCAGGAGGCCGCCAAGACGGCGCTACTCGGGTTCCGGTACGGCGGGGGCAACGGCAAGGCGGAATATGTCTTCATCACCGACGCCGACGGCATCATGGTGATGAACGGCGGCAATCCTGCGCTCGTGGGCGCGGATTCGGTTGCCCTGACCGGGGACAAGCGCGACCGGGCGCTGGTGATGCAGGAGCGTTTCGCCGCCATGCGCGAAGGCGGCGGGCATGCGTTCCTGCCCGTCATGTTCGCGCGTCCCGGCGAAAGCAAGCTCATCCCCAAGCTGAACGTCTTCAAGAGCTTCGAGCCGTGGAACTGGGTCGTGGGCACCGGGGTGTACATCGATGATCTCGATGCTGCACTGTTCCGGCAACTCATGCTCGGCGCCGGCTCGACCGTGATCCTCGCAGTGGTACTGCTGCTGGGCGGCGGCTTCATTGCACGGGGAGTCATCCGGCAGATAGGCGACGAGCCGCTGGCGGTGATCGAAATCATGCGCCGGGCCGCGCTCGGCGATTTCCGGCAGCGGCTGCCGAACGCCCCACCCGGCAGCCTGCTCGATGCGTTCGCCAGCATGTCGAACTCCGTGCGCGAACTGATAGCCTCGGTGCGGGACGAGGCCGGCGCCATGAAGCGCGACGCCCAGCGCATCGCTGATTCCGTGAGCCAAGTGACGACGGCCGCCGCGCAGCAGAGCGATGCCACCTCTTCGATGGCCGCGGCTGTCGAAGAGCTGACCGTTTCCGTGGCGCACATCTCCGATGCCGCCATGCAGACGCAGCAGAACTCGGAGGGTGTCGCCGAGCGTTGCCGCAACGGCGAAGCCGGCGTCATGAGTGCAGCCGAAAGCATGAAGCGCATCGCCGCCGCCGTAGGGGAAGCGTCCGAAAAAATCCGGGGCCTGGAGGCCCGCGCCTTGCAGATCAACTCGATTGCCGCATCGATCAAGGAAATCGCGGGGCAAACCAACCTGTTGGCGCTCAACGCCGCCATCGAGGCTGCCCGGGCAGGGGAGCAGGGCCGAGGTTTCAGCGTCGTGGCGGACGAGGTCCGCAAGCTGGCCGAGCGCACGTCCTCGGCGACCGTCGAGATCGAGGAAATGGTGAGCGCCGTCCAGCGGGAAACCGCTGAATCCGCCGCCACGATGGAGCACATCCTGCCCATGGTGGCCGAAGGCACGGACCTGGCCGACCAAGTCGCCATGTCCTTGCGCGAGATCAGCTCCAGTGCCGACACCTCGCTCGAGCGCGTGCGCGAAGTGGCCCATGCTACCCGAGAGCAGTCGTCGGCCAGCACGTCCATCGCCCAGCAGGTCGAAAGCATCGCTCAGATGGTGGAAGAAACCACGGCCGCGATGCGGGAGACGACCCGGTCGGCCCAGGAGATGCGTGACATGGCCGCGCGTTTGGACGCCATGGTCGGCCGGTTCAAAGTCTGACCAGGCTGCGCCGCCGCAGCATGGTGTGCGCGGCGGCGCCAGTTCAATCGCCGGCTGAGCCCAGGCGCGCGAGCGCGTCGCCCGTCACGCGCACAATGCGCCAGTCGGGCAGCACGTCGGCTCCCATTGCGCGATAAAAATCGATGGCAGGCTGGTTCCAGTCCAAAACGCTCCACTCGAAGCGGCCGCACCCGCGTTCGACGGCGATGGCGGCGAGCGTCTTGAGCATGCGCTTGCCGAGCCCGCGACCGCGGTGGTCGGGGCGTACGTAGAGATCTTCCAAGTACAAGCCGCGCCGCCCGAGGAAGGTGGAGTAGTTATGAAAGAACAGTGCGTAGCCCACCACGCCACTGTCGACCTCGGCGACCAGGCATTCAGCGGCGGGACGGGCGCCGAACAACGCATCGAAAAGATCTTCCTCGCGCGCCTTGAATAAATGCGTCAGGTGCTCGTACTCCGCGAGTCCACGCATCAGGGACAGAACCGGACCGACGTCCTCGGGCCGTGCGGGCCGGATCGAGGCCTCGCCAGGGTGGGGCGCGAATCCTTCGCTCATATGCCCCCCAGGCACACGTACTTCAGTTCCAGGTAATCGTCCATGCCGTAGACCGAACCTTCCCGGCCGAGACCGGATTGCTTGACGCCGCCGAAAGGCGCGACTTCGTTGGAGATCAAGCCGGTATTGACGCCCACCATGCCGTATTCCAGCGCCTCGGCCACGCGGAAAATGCGCCCCATGTCGCGGCTGTAGAAGTAGGAGGCGAGGCCGAACTGCGTGTCGTTGGCGAGCCGGATGACCTCGGCCTCATCCCGGAACCGCATGACGGGCGCCACCGGACCGAAGGTTTCCTCGCGCATGCACAGCATGTCCCGCGTGACGTCCGCCAGGACCGTCGGCTCGAAAAAGCGGCCCCCCAGCGCGTGGCGCTTGCCGCCCGCCAGGACGGCAGCCCCTTTGGCGACCGCGTCGTTGACGTGTTCTTCGACCTTGGCGACGGCCGCTTCGTCGATCAGCGGCCCCTGCACGACGCCGGGGTCGAAGCCGTTGCCGACCTTCAGCGAGCGGGATTTTTCGGCCAGCTTCTGGACGAATGCATCGTAAATGTCGTCATGCACGTAGAAGCGGTTGGTGCAGACGCAGGTTTGCCCGGTATTGCGGTACTTCGAGGCGACGGCCCCGTCTACCGCGGCGTCGAGGTCGGCATCCTCGAATACGATGAACGGCGCCAGCCCGCCCAACTCCAGTGAGAGCTTCTTGATGGTGGGCGCACTTTGCTGCATGAGGATGCGGCCCACCGGCGTAGAGCCCGTGAAGCTGAGCTTGCGCACGACCGGGCTGGCGCAGAGGGTCTTGCCGAGGGCGATGGAGCGCTCGCTGCCCGCGGTGACGATGTTGAGCACGCCGGGCGGCAGGCCGGCGCGGTGCGCCAGCTCGGCGAGCGCCAGGGCGGAAAGCGGCGTCTGTTCTGCCGGCTTGAGGACCATGGTGCAGCCTGCGGCCAAGGCAGGACCCGCCTTGCGGGTAATCATGGCGAGCGGAAAGTTCCAGGGCGTGATGGCGGCGCATACTCCTATCGGTTCGCGTAGCACCAGCATGCGCGTATTGGGTGCCACCGGCGAGAGGGTGTCGCCGGCGACCCGCTTGCCTTGCTCCGCGAACCATTCGATGAACGAGGCGGCGTAGGCCACTTCGCCCTTGGCTTCGGCAAGGGGCTTGCCTTGCTCCAAGGTCATGAGGGCCGCTAGGTCATCGGCGTGGGCGAGCATCAGCTCGAACCAGCGTCGCAGGAGCGCGGCGCGATCCTTGGCCGTGCGCGCACGCCAGGGGCCGAAGGCGGCCTGTGCCGCCGCGATGGCAGCCTCCGCCTGCGCAGGTTCGACGTCCGCGACACGTGCGACCAGGGTGCCGTCAGCAGGATTGTCGACCGCGAAGCTGGCGCCGTCGCTGGCGTCGACCCAGGCACCGTTTATGTACGCCTGGGTCTTGAAAAGAGTGGGGTCAGATAGTCGAGATGGGGCGGTTGCGCAGCTCATGGCTTATCTCAGGTCTTTTTGCAGGGGGCTCCGACCTGGAGCGACCGATCCATTCTAGCGGATCGAAGCGTGGCCCATTGAGGCGCCCCGTCCGGTCCGGGGGCGGGCGCGGACCGTTGACAAGCAGCGGCGCGTCGCGAGAAGATGCAGCCTGTAACAAGCGAGGCGTAGTCCTCGCCGCCTTACGGTCGCCGCGGTGCTTTATTGGCGCGACCTTCTTGCTCACAGCGCCCGCAGTGGTGAGCGATTGTCTCTAGCAGGAAGGGCATGGAAGCCTACATTCTTGATTGGGCCAATCTGTTGCTGCGCTGGCTGCATGTGATCACCGCCATCGCCTGGATTGGCTCTTCGTTCTACTTCGTCTGGCTCGACAACAGCCTTCTGAAACCCCAGGACCCGGAACTCCTCGAGAAAGGCGTGTCGGGCGAGCTCTGGGCGGTGCACGGGGGCGGTTTCTACAACCCGCAGAAGTATCTGGTAGCGCCGAAGCAGCTGCCCGAGCATCTCCACTGGTTCTATTGGGAGAGCTACTCCACCTGGATGTCCGGCTTCGCGCTGCTGGTGGTGCTGTACCTGTTCAACGCGCGCACCTACCTCATCGATCCGAACGTCTTCAATTGGGGCCCGGCTGCGGCCGTGGTCGCTGCGCTGTGCTTCCTGGTAGTGGGGTGGCTGGTGTATGACGCCATCTGCCGCATCGCGGGTACGGGGGAGCGGGCCGACCGCACCGTGGGCATTGCCGTTGCGGTTTTCGTGGCCGCCGCGGCATGGCTCGCGTGCCACCTGTTCGCGGGCCGCGCGGCTTTCCTGATCGTGGGCGCCATGATTGCCACCATCATGAGCGCCAACGTGCTGATGGTCATCATCCCCGGGCAGCGGAAAGTCGTCGCCGCCATGCGTGCCGGCGAGCCGGTCGATCCCATCCACGGCCAGCTGGGCAAGCAGCGCAGCGTGCACAATACGTATTTCACGCTGCCGGTCCTGTTCGCCATGCTGTCCAACCACTACAGCATGGTGTATTCGGCCAAGTACAACTGGCTGGTGTTGATCGCCATCATGCTGGCGGGGGCGCTGATCCGGCAGTTTTTCGTGCTGCGCCACAAGCAGGTCTACAACTTCTGGTATCCCGCCGCCGGCGTGGCGCTGCTGGCGGCCGTGGCATGGTCGCTTGCGCCATCCGGGGCGGGCACTGGGGCGGCGGCCTTTCACGAGCCCCTGGAGCCCCAGGACATCACGCAGGTCCAGCAAGTCGTGGCCCAGCGCTGCGTGGTGTGCCACAACGCACAACTTCCCAACAAGGGCATTCAGCTGCAGACGCCGGAGCTGCTCAAGTCGCATGCGCAGGTGGTGTATCAGCAGGCCGTCGTCCAGCGCACCATGCCGTTGAATAACGCGACGGCGATGACGGAGGAAGAGCGGGCGCTGCTGGGCAGGTGGTTCCAAGCCGGCGCACCACTCGCCGCAAGCCGGTAGCACAGCAGCGGTAGCCCGGGACCGGCTGCACCAGGCATCCCGGGCGGCGCCGCAGCGCGCCGCGCTTTTTGGGGGCTGCCAATGAAACGGCCCCGGGGCGCAGGCATCCGCGCGTCCGGGGCCAGGGGTAAGTCGGGCGCCAGGGGTCAGGCCAGCGGCTTGAATCCGTACAGCCGTTCCGGGTTTTCGACCAACAGCTTATGGCGCAGCGCCGGATCCGGGCAGAAATCCAGCATCAGGTTGACCAGCTCGCCATCGTTGGGCATGTCTTTGGAGATATTGGGGTGCGGCCAGTCGGTGCCCCACAGTACGCGGTCCGGCGCGGCTTCGATGAGCTTGGCCGCGAATGGGGCGGCATCGGCAAAGGGGCGCTTGCCGACCGACACGCGCTCTCCTCCGCACACCTTCACCCAGGCCAGGGGATTCTTCATCAACTCGAGTAGCGCGCGGAAGGGCTCCTGGTCCATGCCCAGGGCCGCCTGGACGCGTCCCATGTGATCGATCACGAATGGCACGTTGATGCGGTTGATGCGATCGCGGTAGGTGACGATGTCTTGCGCGTCCAGGTGCAGCACCACGTGCCAGCCGAGTTCGCTCAGCCGCCCGATGGTCTTGTCGAAAATCTCCAGGTCGGGGGCACCTCCCAGGTGCTGGACGAAGTTGAAGCGCACGCCGCGCACGCCGCCGGCGTGCAGGTCGGCCAGCTGTTCATCGGTTTCGTTGCCGTTGACGATGGCCACGCCGAGATAGCGGCCTTCGCTGCGCGCGATGGCGTCGAGCATGGCGGAGTTGTCGTCGCCATGGCAGCTCGCCTGCACGATGACGGCGCGGTCCAGGCCCAGCCAGTCATGGAGTTGCCGCAGGCGTTCGAACGGCGCGTCGGGCGGCGTGTAGCTTCGGTCTGGATGGTACGGGAAGCGGTCGGCGGGACCGAATACGTGGCAGTGGGCATCGCACGAACCGGGAGGCAAGGGTTCGCGCGGTTTGATGGGATTCGGATCAGGTGCAGCGCAAGTTTTCATGATTCAGCAATCGTGAGTGGAGGGGAGGCCGGGTCCGGGTCCGGCCCGAGGTAGACGGCCTGAGGCGCGGCGTCAGTCTTTCAGCTCGTCCAGCGAGTCGACATAGCGCAGCCCCGCCGCCTCCAGCTTGGGGCGCATCTGGTAGATGTCCAGGCCTAGTTCGCCGGCCGCCAGGCGGGCGCGCTTGCTTTCTTCTTCCTGGATGCGTTTGTCGGCCTTCTGGATGACGGCGCTGACCTGCGCATTGGGGACGATGGCTACGCCGTCGTCATCGGCGACGATGGCATCTCCGGGATGAACCAGCGCGCCGGCACAGACGATGGGGACGTTGACCGACCCGATGGTTGCCTTGACCGTGCCGCGGGCGTTGATGGCCTTGGACCAAACCGGGAAGCGCATCTCGGTGAGCGCGGCCACGTCCCGCACGCCGGCGTCGATGATGAGGCCGCGCACGCCGCGCGCCCTGAGCGAGGTCGCGAGCAGCTCGCCGAACATGCCGTCGGCGTTCTCGGTCGTGCAGCCAACCACCAGGATGTCGCCCGGCGAGCATTGTTCGACGGCCACGTGCAGCATCCAGTTGTCGCCGGGCTGGGCGAGCACGGTCACGGCCGGGCCGGCGATCGCCGCGCCGGGGTAAATGGGACGCATGTAAGGCTTCATAAGCCCCACGCTGCGGCCCTGCGCTTCATGCACGGTGGCCACGCCCTGCGCAGCCAGCTTTTCCGCCGCGCCTTCGGGCAGCGACGGCTTTTTCCTAACGACAACACCCAACATCATGGTTCTCCAATAAGCAGGCCCATCCCCGGCAGGTTGCGGCACATGGATGGGCCCGAAGCGGGACGGCAGCGCCGGCTGTGCCGCCTGTCCGGGGCATGCCGGCATGCCCCGGGCGATCCGGCGGCTGGCGCCCGTCGGCAAGCGGATTATTGTTTTTCAATCTTGGCCATTTCAATCACCTTGCTCCATTTCTGGATCTCGGCGGCCAGGAAGCTCTGGAACTCCTTGGGCGTATTGGTTTGCGGGATCATGCCCACGTCGATCAGCTTCTTGTTGATGGCCGGATCGGCGACCACTTCGCGCACCGCCGCGCTGAGCTTTTCGATGATGGCGGGCGGGGTGTCGGCCGGGGCGGCAAGGCCGTTCCACGAAACGGCGACGTAGCCCGGTACCGTTTCGGCGATGGTGGGCGTGTCGGGGAACACCTGGCTCCGTTTCTCCGACGCGACGCCCAGCACGCGCAGGCTGCCGCCCTTGATGTTGCCGATCACGGCCGGCACGGTTTCGAACAAGACCTGCACGTTGTTGCCTTTGACGGCAGAGATCACTTCGCCGCTGGACTTGAACGGAATGGTGGGCACGGACAACCCGGCCATGGCCCGGAACATCTCGGCCGACAGGTGCTGGGTGCTACCCACGCCGATGGTGCCGAGGTTAAAGCCTTGGGGATTCTTCTTGGCGGCTTCAATGGCGTCGCCGACGGTCTTCAGCGGGCTGTTTTGGTCCACCGCCATGACGATGTCGAACGAGCCGACCATGGAAATCATCGCCAACTGCTTGACCGGGTCGTAAGGCAGCGACTTGAACAAGGAGGGGCTGACCGCCTGCTGGTTGCTGACCAGGAACAGCGTGTGGCCGTCGGGGGTGGCGCGGATGACGGTCGTCGCGCCGGTGATGCCGCCGGCGCTCGGCATGTTTTCGACGACTACCGGTTTGCCGAACTTGTCCGACAGGCCCTGGGCGACGATGCGGGCCGTGACGTCAGCCACGCCGCCAGGCCCGAAGGGCACGATCAGGCGCAGTTGCTTGGAAGGAAATTCCTGGGCATAGGCGCCTGCGGCGACCAAGGTGGCGGTAGCGCCGAGGCACAAGCGGGCGAGTAGTGTGCGGATCATTGTCTTCCTCGAGTCGTTGGTGTGGGGTGGCCCATCTTTTGATGCTGCTTGGCGCGCTGGGCGCCAAGCGGGCGAATTTGCATTGTGGACTGTAACTGGCGTTTGGAAAACGCAAATCGGGACTAGCTGTTATGCTTAAAAAACATGAATCGGGGTTTCCAAATGGACCTGAAACAGCTCGAATGCTTCGTGCGCGTGGTCGAGTTCGGCAGTGTGACGCGGGCGGCCGTCACGCTCAACCTGTCGCAGCCGGTGGTGAGCCGGCATGTGCGACAGCTCGAGATCGAGCTCAAGGAGCACCTGCTCGAGCGCAATGGCCGGGGGGTGGTGCCCACTGACGCCGGCAAGCGGCTGCTCGAGCGCGGCCGGGGCATCCTGCACCAGGTGCGCCTGGCCAAGCAGGAGATCGAAGAGCTCAGGGGCTCCCCGGCAGGCAAGGTGGTGGTCGGCATGCCGCCCAGCGTCGGCAAATCGATCACGGTGGACCTCGTCACCGATTTCCGGGCCGAGTTTCCCCGCGCGTCGCTGGGAGTGGTGGAGGCGCTGACGGTGTCCATGTACGAATGGCTGCTGCTGGGGCGCCTGGACTTTGCGCTGCTCTACAACCCGCCGGTCAGCCAGCAGGCCGTCTACGAACACGTGTGGTCCGAGGACTTGTATCTGATCGGCCGCAAAGGCCTGGGCGGCAAGGCCATGCCTGAGACTGTCAAGATGCGCGACCTGGCCCAGTACCCCTTGATCACCCCCGGGCAGCCGAATGCCATCCGCAACCTGCTGGACGTGCATTGCGCCCGGCTCGGCGTGCAGTTGTCCATCGCCCTGGAGGTGGACGCCATCGAGTCGCTGCTCGACCTCGTCGACCGGGGCATGGGGTATGCCGTACTTTCCCGCAACGCCATATACGGCCGCTCGCAGCGGCCGCACTTGCGGGCGGCGCGCATCGTCTCTCCGGGGCTGACCAGTCAGCTCGTGATCGCGACGGCCGCGCAGCGGCCGCTGACGCGCCTTGCCCAGGCCACCATGGACTTGATCAAGAAGCGCATCCAGGCGGGGGCATTGGATGGCCAGCCACCAGGGCCTGGCTCGGAGCAGCCCAGCGCCTGAGCGTGCGCTCCGCCGGCGGGAACGACTCATGCGCATTGTGGTCCGATGGCCCGAGGCCCCCTCCCCGGGGAGCGGTGCGTACGGCTTTGTTGCAGCGCGATAACCCCGCGTCCATAATCGACGCATGCTTCGGAGGTAGTCATGGACTTCCAGACGAACAGGCAAACGTCCCAGGCGGAACTGCCGCCTGCTCCACGTTGCACGTTGGTCATTTTCGGCGCGACCGGCGACCTGACGGGCCGGCTCCTGGTCCCGGCCCTCTACAACCTGGCACGCCTGAAGGCGCTGCATCCCGAGTTCCGCGTCATTGGCATCGGCCATCGCGCGTTGGATGACGAAGGGTTCCGGCGGCGCTTGAAGGAGGCCGCCGACCAGGTTTTCGCCTCGCGCGGGGAAGAGGCGCAGGCCAGCTTCGAGGCCCCCGTCTGGAAATGGCTGATGGGCCGGACGTCTTACCTGCAGGGCGATTTCGAGGAAGAACGCACGTACGCGGACTTGAGCCACGCGCTGGCGGCCGAACCGGGCGGGGTCATTTTCTACTTTGCGACCGCGCCCGGCTACTTCCAGACCATCGCCCGGCACCTGTACGAAGCAGGCCTGCTGAAGCAGGCCGGAGGCCGCTGGCGCCGCGTGGTCATCGAGAAGCCGTTCGGAAGAGATCTCGCTTCCGCATGCGAGTTGAACAAGCAGTTGACGCGGGTCGTCCACGAAAACCAGATATTCCGCATCGATCACTTCCTGGGCAAGGAAACCGTCCAGAACATCCTGGTCTCGCGCTTCGCCAACAGCGTGTTCGAGAGCAACTGGAACCGGCTGTATATCGATCACGTGCAAATCACGGCAGCAGAGTCGATAGGCGTAGAGCGGCGTTCTGCCTTTTACGAGCAGACGGGCGCCTTGCGGGACATGGTGCCGAACCACCTATTCCAGCTGCTGGCCATGGTGGCCATGGAACCGCCCAATTCTTTCGACGCCGATGCCGTGCGTACGGAGAAGGAAAAGCTGCTCGACGCCATACACATCCAGACACCGGCCGAGGCGTTGCAGAACAGCGTGCGTGGGCAGTACCAGTCCGGGCTCGTGAACGGCAAGCCCATGCGTGGCTACCGGGAGGAGGAGGGCGTCGCGCCCGACAGCACGACCGAAACGTATGTCGCGCTCAAGCTCAGCATCGATAACTGGCGCTGGGCCGGCGTGCCGTTCTACCTGCGCACGGGCAAGGCGCTCGCGCGCAGGCAGACGCAAATCGTGATCGCGTTCAAGGATGCCGGCCATGCGCTGTTTCGCCAGAGCGCGCAGGAGAAACCCCCGGCCAATACCTTGGTGCTGCAGATCCAGCCGGACGAGGGATTGTTCTTCCACATGAAGGCCAAGGTGCCCGGCTCCAAGATCCGCATTGCGCCGGTGAGCATGGACTTCCGCTACGCTGATCACTTTCCGCCTTCCCATAGCTCAGGGTACGAGACCTTGATCTACGACTGCATGGTCGGCGACGCCACGCTATTCCAGCGGGCCGCCGACATCGAGCTGGGGTGGGAGGCGGTGCAGCCTTTCCAACAGGCCTGGGCCGAGAGCGGCGAGATCCATTTCTATCGCGCCGGCAGCCACGGCCCGGCGGCCGCGGATGTCCTCCTGGCCCGCGACGGGCGGCGCTGGTTGTCGCTGGAGTAGCGGGAACGGTTCTTGCGGTGCGCTCCGCATGAACCAGGATAACGATGATAAAGGACCGCCGGATGCGCAGGGCCGGATGAGCTTCCGGGTATTGACGGTCAACGTCCACAAGGGATTTAGTTTTTTCAACCGTCGGCTGATTCTGCACGATTTGCGCGAGGCGGTGCGCAGCGTGTCTGCAGATATGGTGTTCCTGCAGGAAGTGCTAGGCACGCATGCCAGGCACGCGCTGCGCTTCGCCGATTGGCCGGCGGCGCCGCAATACGAGTTCTTGGCCGATACGATCTGGTCTGATTTCGCGTATGGCCGCAATGCGGTGTACCCCGACGGGCATCACGGCAACGCGGTGCTCTCCAAGTTTCCGATCTCCCATTTCGAGAACCGCGACGTCTCGATAAGCGGGCCCGAGCGACGGGGGCTCTTGCATTGCATCGTCAAGGCGCCCAACACCGGTGGAGAGCTCCACGCCATCTGCGTGCACCTCGGTCTGCAAGAGCGCCACCGCCGCAAGCAGTTGCAGTTGTTATGCCATCTCGTCCAGGAAGAAATTCCGCCGGACGCGCCGCTGGTGGTGGCGGGCGACTTCAATGACTGGTTGCAGCGCGCCGGCCGCGTGCTGAACGGGTGCGCGGGCCTGCGTGAGGTCTATGAACATGCCACGGGGCGCTTGGCCCGCACCTTTCCCGCGTGGCATCCCCTGCTGCCGCTCGACAGGATCTACGTGCGCGGGGCACGGGCGATGCGGCCTATCCACCTCGGGCCCCATCCGTGGAAATCCTTGTCGGACCATGCGCCGCTGGCTGCGGAGATCGTGCTATGAGTAGTTCGTTTCCACGTAAGCCTTATTCGCAAGAAGGGAGCGCCAATGGCTTGTTCGGCCGCGGGCGATGGCGAGGATGGCCTCGCGGCGAGGAAGCAGGGCGCGTTCGCGGCCAGTCCGCCGCACCTGCGAGCGTGCAATGGACGCAGGGCAACGCGATTGCGCTGCTTGAGAACGGCGAGGCTTTTTTCCCGCGGGTCTTTGAGGCCATCAGCCAGGCGCGCGCCGAGGTGTTGCTCGAGACGTTCATTCTGTTCGACGACAAGGTGGGCAATGCGCTGCGCAACGTCTTGATCGATGCCGCCCGCCGGGGCGTCTATGTTTCGGTCCTCGTCGACGGATATGGGTCGACGGATCTACCCGAGGAGTTCCTGGCTGGCCTGATCGAAGCCGGCGTGCAGTTCCGGGTATTCGACCCGCGGCCCAAGCTGCTGGGGATGCGTACCAACGTGTTTCGTCGCCTGCATCGCAAGCTGCTCGTGGTGGATGGTGAAACGGCCTTCGTGGGCGGCATCAACTTCTCCGCCGATCACCTCGCGGATTTCGGTCCGAGCGCCAAACAGGATTACGCGATCGAAGTGCGCGGGCCGATCGTGGCCCAGATCCGCGATTTCGTCCGCAACGGCACGGTGCCGCGGGACAAGGCGCGCCGTCGGGCCGCCAGGCCGGCTTCTCCCGCCAAGGAACAGCCGTTGAACGAGGCGGGCGCGGAGTGCCTGCTGGTCGTGCGCGACAACAACGCCCACCGGACGGACATCGAGCAACATTACCGGATCGCCATCCGGGCGGCGCAGCGCGAGGTGACCATCGCCAATGCCTATTTCTTCCCCGGTTACCGGCTGCTGCGCGACATGCGCAAAGCGGCCAGGCGCGGCGTGCAGGTCAGGCTCATTCTCCAGGGCGAGCCGGACATGCCCATCGTCAAGGTGGCCGCGCACATGCTGCACGATTACCTGCTCAGCGCGGGCGTGAAGATCTATGAGTATTGCGAGCGTCCGCTGCATGGCAAGGTCGCGGTCGTGGACGACGTGTGGGCCACGGTGGGGTCGAGCAACCTGGATCCGCTTAGCCTGTCATTGAACCTGGAAGCCAATCTCATCATTCGCGATCCGGCATTCAGCTGCACCTTGCGCGAACGGCTGGATGCGCTGGTCGAGCGCCATTGTCGGGAAGTTTCTGCGCGCGACACGCGGCCGCGCTCGCGTTGGCGGATGGCGACGTCGTTCATCGTTTTCCATTTCCTGCGACGCTTCCCCGCGTGGGCCGGCTGGCTGCCTGCGCATGCTCCCAGGCTCGAAAAAGTCGAGCCCGGCCCATCACGCCCGACGGAGACACCAGATGCCCACTCTCGTGAGATCGGATAGGGAGGCCGCGCCTTCAGGGCGTGACGACACTCGGCCGTCCAGCCGTCGTGCCTGGTGGCGTTGGGGGCGGCACGCGCTCACCCTCGGATTCCTGGCGCTCGTGACCTTCCTGCTTGCCCAGCAATGGGAGAAGGTCGAATGGGAGCGCGTGCTGCAATCGATCCGGTCCTATTCCCCGCAGATGCTTCTCGCCGCGGGAGGGCTGACGGTGGCAAGCCATTTGCTGTTCGGCGCGTTTGACCAGCTGGGAAAGCGCTACGTCGGCCACAAGCTCGGCGTGGCGCGTGTCGCCATGATTGCCGGCGTCTGCTATGCGTTTACCTTGAATCTTGGTGCCTTGATCGGCGGCGTGGGCTTCCGTTACCGGCTCTATTCGCGGGAGGGACTCTCCGCACCCGACATATCCAAGATTTATGCCTTGAGCGTCGTGACCAATTGGCTGGGCTACCTGATTCTGCTAGGCGTGGTCTTGGTGTGGGGCGGATTGCAGCCTCCGCGGCAATGGGGCATTCCCGCAGGAATGCTGCCCGTGGCCGGCGTCGCGGCATGGGCCGTGGCGGCGGCTTATCTTGCGATGTGTGCGGTGCGGGGGAGGCGCAGCTTCGAGGTGCGAAAGGTGGAGGTCACCGTGCCCGGACGCCGCCTGGCACTGGCGCAGGTCGTCATGTCGGTGGCCAATTGGATGATCATGGGCGGGATCCTCTATGTGCTGCTCGGGGGTGAGGTCGACTACTGGCGGGTGCTCGCCGTGTTGCTAGTCAGCGCCGTGGCCGGAGCGCTGACGCACGTTCCCGCAGGACTGGGCGTATTGGAAACGGTATTCCTTGCGCTGCTCTCTGCGCAGGTGCCTGCCCACCAACTGCTGGGCGCGCTCCTGGCCTATCGCGCGGTGTATTACCTCGGTCCGCTCGTCCTCGCGGTTTGCCTCTACGCAGGCCTCGAAGCGCGTGCCCGGCGTTGATTTTCCCAGCGCGCTGCGCAGCCATTCAGTCGTGGTGCAGCCGCTCCCAGGCGCAAAGTGTTGCGCCGGCGTCGCGTGGTTCGCCACAGGACTGTATGGAACGTAAACGTTTGCTATCGGCCGGGATCCGGGGCCGAAAGTTTCTTTCTGATGAGCTAGCATCGAATCACAGCACTCCTGGAGACTGGCCATGAATCATGTCGTCGACCATCTCGCCGTACAGTATTTCCTGAAGGCCCGGGTCCACGATCTCCCTGAAGGGCAGTTCCGTGGGTATGTTGAGGTCACGGCCCGCTCGGGCAAGGATATGCTGGACAGCCGGCTCAAATACTGTCCGCTGATCCGCGGGACGTGGAATGAAGCGCTCGAGGATGCGGAGCGGTTGGCAACGAACCTGCGTGACACCGATTATCGCGACGGCGATTGCTTCGTGTTTTCCGTGCGGGAGGCCAGCAGCTTCGACGCGCTGATGACCTTGCTCGGCCGGTAAGCCATTGTCGCCGCCGCGGGCTCAACCGTTGATGATCTCCCCTCCGTTCGGGTGCAAGACTTGGCCCGTCATATAGCTCGCGTCGTCCGACGCGAGGAAGACGTAGCACGGCGCGACTTCTTCGGGTTGCCCGGGGCGTTTCATTGGAACGCTGGCGCCGAAGGTAGCCACTTCTTCGGCGCTGAATGAAGCGGGAATCAACGGCGTCCAGATGGGGCCGGGCGCGACGGCGTTGACGCGTATGCCGCGTTCGACAACCGCCGCCGAGAGCGAGCGGGTAAATGCCACGATCGCGCCCTTGGTCGAGGCGTAATCGATCAGGTGCGCGCTGCCGCGGTAGGCCGTCACCGATGTCGTGTTGATGATGGCAGCTCCGGCAGTCAGGTGCGGCAACGCCTCCCGGGTCAGGTTGAACATGCCGAAGAAATTGGTGCGGAAGGTCCGTTCCAGTTGGGCGCTATCGATGTCTTCCAGGGCGTTTTGCGGATGTTGTTCGGCCGCGTTGTTGACCAGGATGTCAATGCGTCCGAATTCCCTCAAGGCGCGCCGCACGACTTCCCTGGCGTGGGACTCGCTGCCCAGGTCTCCCGCCATGCTTACGCAGCGTCGGCCGGTCTTCTCGATCTGCCGGCGGGTGTCTTCGGCGTCGCCACTCTCATCGAGGTAAGTGAACAGGACGTCCGCGCCTTCCATGGCAAAGGCGACCGCGACGGCTCGGCCAATGCCGCTATCGCCGCCCGTGACGATGGCGCACCGGCCTTTCAGCTTGTCGGACCCGCGATATCCCGGGCCGGTGGACTTCGGCTGCGGATGCATCGCGCTTTGGATCCCCGGCTGCTTGGATTGCGCCTGTGGGGGCAGCGTGCATTGTTCTGGATCGCCCGGCATGGTCGTCTCCTGGAGAAGTGTGCATGCCGGGCCTGCAGCAACTACCGTGCCGCGCGAGGCATCTAGGCTGGGACCGCGTCGACGGCGGGGCCGCCTTCGTAGGGCACGTCGAGCAGCTCGAAAACCTGCATCGCCAATTCAAGGCAGGCGTTGGTCAGCTGCCAGGGCAGCGTACGGGGAATGCGGTCTTGCAGCAGGAGTTTGGTGGCGTGCAGATGCGGGATCGGGTCGAGCAGGCGATGCTGATAGTCGCCCAGCAGCAGGGAGACCGATGCCTCGGCTTCCCGCCTGGCCGGCTCGTCCGTCGGCCATTGCGAGGGGAGCCCCCAGGCGCGAGGCATCCATTCGAGGTCGCGCAGCACCGTGCGCATGTCTTCGTGAGAGTCGCGAAAGGGCAGTAGCACCAGGTCGGCCTGGTTGGCGAGATGGCTGTCGATGTCGGGGCGATTGCCGCCGCCGTCGATGACGCCGAACCAGTCGTCGACATGATTCAGCGTCGCGACGACTTTGGACAGGTTGCCGGGCTCCCTTGCGTCGAATGGCAGGTACCGCCGCCCATCCTTGGAGAGGCGCTCGCGCTCGAGATCCGTGAGCACGCACACGACGCGCTTGCCGAGCAGCGCCATGCCGTGCGAGATCATGTGGGACAGCGTCGTCTTGCCGGTGCCGCCCTTGTTACCCAGGATGCACACGATCTGGGCCATGCCTGTATACCCTTGCCCTCATGCGCCGTGAGTCCCGGCGGCGTGGGCGCCGCATGAACGGAAAATGACCGCGGGGCACGGGCGCAGCGTACCCGGGCAGGAGTATGGCGTGAACGGGCAGGCCGCAAAGCCTGGATTAGAAGGCTTTCGGCGCGTTAGTTCCGTAATGGGGCTTCGTGGGGCGCTGCATCGCTCACGCAGCGCGCCGCCGGTTGGCTTGCGCGACGGTCGACCAGGCGTCCCCGATCAGTGCGGGATCATTGGCTGCGAGCAGGCGGCTGTCGGAGAGCATCTGGCGCCACCGTCGCGCCCCGCCCTGGCCGTTGAACAAACCCAGCATGTGCCGCACGATCGCCCGCAAAGGCACGCCGCGGGCGACCTGCTCACCGGCGTAGGCGGTCATCGCGGCGATGACCGCCTCATCGTCGGGTATGGGGGTCTCAGGCCAGAGTTCCTGCGAGATTTCCGACAGCACGCGGGGGCGCTGGTAGGCCTCCCGGCCCAGCATGACGCCATCGAGCTCGCCGCCGCCGTGCCCGATGTGCGAGAGGGCGGACCCGGCTTCGACCAGGCCGCCGTTGAGCACGAAGGATGCTTGCGGAAAGTCCCGCTTGAGCTGGCGGGCCACGTGATAGCGCAGCGGCGGGATTTCTCGGTTTTCTTTCGGGGAGAGCCCTTTCAGGACGGCGTTGCGGGCGTGCACGATGAACACTTCGCAGCCCGCCGCGTGCACCGTTCCCACGAAGTCGCGCACGAATTCGTAGGACTCGTCGTAGTCCAATCCGATCCGGTGTTTGACCGTGACAGGGATGTCGACGGCATCGCGCATGGCCTTGACGCAATCGGCAACCAGCGCCGGGTCGGCCATGAGGCAGGCGCCAAAGGCCCCTTTTTGCACCCGGTCCGAAGGGCAGCCGCAGTTCAGGTTGATCTCGTCATAGCCCCAATCCCGCCCGGCTTTGGCGGCACGGGCGAGGGCATGCGGCTCGTTGCCGCCCAATTGCAGCGCAACCGGATGTTCGGCCGGATCGAAATCCAAGTGCCGGGCCGCGTCGCCGTACAAAATGGCGCCGGTGGCGATCATCTCGGTATAGAGGCGCGCCCGCGGCGCGAGAAGTCGATGGAAGAACCGGCAATGACGGTCCGTCCAGTCGATCATGGGGGCTACGCACAGCGCCCAGCCGGCAGGTCGTTGGTGGGAAAGCATAAGGGGAAATGATAACCCGCCGGCGCAGGGGCTCCCGCGTGTGCGGGGGGCCAGGCGCCACAATCGGGCAATCGCCGGCCGTGCCATCGGGGCTCCCGCGTGTGCGGTGGGCCAGGACGCGATATCATCTCGTCACCTTTCACCTGGAGCCCTCCCCATGCGCACCTCCTTCCTCGCCGCTTCGCTCCTGTTGCTCGCCGGCATGGGTGCGGCCCAGGCCGACAACCTGAGTTTTCTGAACGAATCCATTCTCCTGCACATTCCCAAGGCGCAGGTGTCGAATTTCTCGAACGAAGTCGGGCGTGTGCTCAACGAGGTCGCAGACGGCCAGCGCGCCACGTGGGCCAGCACCCCGGTGCGCCAGGTGCCTCCGGTCACGGTTTCCTTTGCGCCCCGCAACACCGTGCAAACCGCCAAGGGCCAGACCTGCCGCTTCCTGGCCGCGGACGTCACCCAGGGCAAGTCGAGGGAAAACTGGGGCTTCTGGTTCTGCAAGCAGGACGACGGTACTTGGAAGGCGAGCGCCCGGTGAGTCCTGCTCAGGGCGGCAGGATCTTGCCCGGGTTCATCAGGCCTTCGGGATCGAGCGCGCGCTTGATCCGATGCATCAGGTCGAGTTCAAGCGCGCTCTTGTAGCGCGCCATTTCTTCGCGCTTGAGCTGGCCGATGCCATGCTCGGCGCTGATGGAGCCGCCGTGGGCATGGACGCTGTCATGCACCAAGCGGTAGACCTCGTCTTGCCGGGCCAGGAAGTCGGCCTCGGGAATTTCTGGCGGGCGGCTGACGTTGTAGTGCAGGTTGCCGTCGCCGAGATGGCCGAACGTGATGTGGCGCACACCCGGAACCGCGGCCTGGAGCATGGCGTCGGTGGCGGCCACGAAGGCGGCGATGCGGGAAGTGGGCACGGAAATATCGTGCTTGATGTTCTTGCCTTCCCACGCCTGGGCGGCTGAAATGTTCTCGCGCAGCAGCCACAGCGCCCGGCTCTGCGCAATGCTGGAGGCCACCACAGCGTCTTCCACGGTGCCTTGTTCCACCGCGGCCTGCAGTACCTCTTGGAAGCGAGCCTGTGCGTGCTCCTCGCTCTCGCTGTCGGAAACTTCCAGCAACGCGTACCAAGGGGCCGCCGGAAGCGGCAGCTTCTGGTCGGGAAATGCCCGGGTGACGACTTCGAGACTGGCATATGACATGACCTCGAACCCCGTCAAGTCCGCCCCCAGGCCCGCGCGCGCCTGATTGAGCAAGGCCACGGCGGCCTCCAGCGACGGCAGGCTGACCATCGCCGTGCATTGGGCTTTCGGCAGGGGAAAGAGTCTCAACGTGGCGGCGGTGATGATGCCGAGCGTCCCTTCGCTGCCGATGTAGAGGTTGCGCAGGTCGTAGCCGGTGTTGTCCTTGCGCAGGCCGCGCAATCCATCCCAGACTTCGCCTTCGGCCGTGACCACCTCGAGCCCCAGTGCCAGTTCCCGGGCGTTGCCGTAGCGAAGCACCTGGGTGCCGCCGGCGTTGGTGGCGAGGTTGCCGCCCACCGTGCAGCTGCCCTCGGAGGCGAGGCTGAGCGGGAAGAGCCGCCCCGCCTGACGCGCCCAATCCTGTACCGTTTGCAGGACGCAGCCCGCCTCCACGGTGATGGTGTCGTTGTCGGTATCGATGGCGCGCAGGCGGTCCAGGCGCCGGGTCGATATGACGACGGCACGGCCGCTGCCGTCAGGCGTTGCACCACCGGCCAGGCCGGTGTTGCCGCCCTGGGGCACGATGGGCGCGCCATACCGGCGGCAGAGCTTGACGACTTGGGCGACTTCGTGCGTGTTGGCCGGCCGCGTGACGGCATAGGCCGAGCCGGTATAGCGCCCGCGCCAGTCGGTGAGGTAGGGTGCGGCGTCGGCGCCGGTAAGCACCTGTTCGGCGCCCAACGCGCTCTTGAGCTCGGTCAGCAAATCCATGCATCCTCCATTGGCGCCCGGCCGGGCGAAACACGGGACATGGCGCGGCCCTCAACGCGGAGGGCCGGCGGCTGCCTTTTGGGCTGCCTTGGCGGCTCGCTTCGCCGGTCGCACGTACAAGATCGCACACCAGAAAAAAATCGTCGTCAGTACAACCTCGGCCCACGCCACCTGCGCAGAAAAGCCGGGGTCGCTCGTGGCCCTGACCACGCCTTCCATGAAGTAGACCAGGATCAGCATGGAGGCCCATTGATAGGTATATAGGCTACCCCGCAGTATGCCTCGCAAGGGCAGCAGGAGCGGAACGGCCTTGAGGACCAGCATCGATCCTCCCGGCCTCAGCGGGGCCAGCACCGTTTCCCAGACGATGCACAGTACGATGAGGGCGATGAGCGAGGCCGATGCGGCGAGCCGCAGCCGGCGGCTCAGGATGACGGGCGCGGCCTTCATCGCGCGCGGGCCTGCCGGCCGGCGTGAAGTTCCAGGGCGGTGCGGGCGAGGCGGGCGCCCAGCGCTTCGGCCAGCTGGAGCTCATCCCGGTGGAAAGGCTGGCGGTTGTCCACGCCCGCGACGTGTGAGGCGCCATAGGGCGTGCCGCCTTGCCGGGTGCTCATCAGGGCGCTTTCGGTGAAGGGCAAGCCAACCAACAGCATCCCGTGGTGGAGCAAGGGCAGCATCATGCTCAGCAAAGTGCTTTCCTGGCCCCCGTGCATCGAGCCCGTGGACGTGAAGACGGCCGCCGGCTTGCCCGCCAGGCTTCCGGCCAGCCATTGCTCAATGGTATGGTCGATGAAATACTTCATCGGCGCCGCCATGTTGCCGAAACGGGTGGGAGATCCGAGCGCAAGCCCGGCGCATTCCTCGAGGTCGGAGGCTTCCACGTACGGCGGGCCGCTGTCGGGAATGGCCGGCGCCGTGGCTTCGCATACGGTCGAGACGGGCGGAACGGTGCGCAAGCGGGCATGTGCGCCGGGCGTTCGCTCCACGCCCAGCGCAATGTGCTCGGCCAGTTGACGGGTCGAGCCGTGCCGGCTGTAGTACAAGATCAGGATGTCCATAGGCCGCTATTATCTCCCCTCATGGTCCAGAACGCTTCCGAAATGTCCAACGTTTCCGCGGCCACGCCCGCCCTTTCCGGTCCCGACGCCGCGGAGCGTCCGGAATCCCGCACCGCCGCGTTGCGCCGCCGCCTCCTGGCCCGGGAGTCTTGGCTGGCGCGGCTGGGGCGCTTGCTCCGGTTTGCGATGCAGCGGGCGGCAGAGGAGCGCATTGCACAGGTAGCCTCCAGCCTGACCTTCACCTCGGTATTGTCCATGGTGCCCCTGCTTGCCGTGGCGTTGGCGCTGTTCACCGCGTTTCCGCTGTTCCGTGAGTTCCAAGGAGCCTTGGAAGGGTTTCTAGTCGGCAACCTCATGCCCCCCGCAGTGGCCGACAACATCATGGACTACCTCAACGACTTTGCCCAGAAAGCGAGTAAGTTGACGGCAGTCGGGGGCATATTCCTGATGTTCACTGCCGTCTCGCTGATGCTGACCATCGACAAGGCGCTCAACGAGATCTGGCACGTGCGCAAGCGCCGCCCCTTGCCGCAGCGCGTGTTGATCTACTGGGCGACCCTGACGCTCGGCCCCGTGCTGATCGGTGCCAGCCTCTGGGCCACTTCATTCCTCGTGCGCGAGTCCATGGGGCTGGTGGGAGACGTGCCCGCGCCCATCGGCGTCCTCGTCTCGTTCATCCCCCTGATCCTGACCGGCTTTGCATTCGCGGCCCTGTTCATGGTCGTGCCCAATCGGCATGTCGAGGCGCGCGACGCGCTGACGGGGGGCTTTGCGGCGGCCATCGTGCTCGAAATCATGAAATCGGGCTTTGCGTTCTACCTTTCACGTTTTCCGACCTACACCATTGTGTATGGCGCCTTCGCGACGCTGCCCATCTTCCTGTTGTGGGTGTACCTTTCCTGGCTCGTGACGCTCTTCGGCGCGACGCTGGCCGCCAGCCTGCCCCTGATTCGCATGGGCCGCTGGGAGACGGTGCGGCACCCTGGGGCGGCTTTCGTGGATGCGCTGTCGATCTTGCGGGCCCTGGCCGTTGCGCGCGACCGCAATCCGCCCGGCCTGAGCACGATCGCGCTGCGCGCCCGCCTCAACCTTCACCATGACGAATTGATGGTCGTGCTCGATACCCTCGCCAGCATCGGGTACATCGCCCGGATCGGTGATGCCGGCAGCGCGCGCGAACGGTGGGCGATGGTGTGCGATCCCACCGTCGCCACGCTCGAGCCCGTGGTGGAGAAACTCCTGCTCGATCGCAAGCCCCTGGCTGGCGACCCTGCGCTGCTGCGCGCGGTGAATGCCGCGTGGGAGGAGGGTTCGATAACCATCGCCGAGGCCCTTGCGCAGCGGCCGGAAGACATCGAGGAAGAGCGCGAGCTCGATCGGGAGCTGGAACGGAAATTGGAAGCGGCGACAGATCCGGCAGAAACCGGCCAAGACGCCGCCGAAGCCGTGCATGACGAGCGCCTGCGCCGCGCGCGCGCATCCTGAGGCTAGAGGCCGGGCATTGCGCCCGGCAAGCTTACGGCACCCCTAGTTCAGCCGCCAATACACCCCACCCATGCCGCAGCGCATCGGCGCGGAAGGAACATAAAACACCGTCTCCGCGCGCGTATTGCCGCATACGCTCGCCGCGCCCATCGCCGCCACCCAGGCCAGCAATTCGCCCGCGCCGCCGTCGCCGCCGGTCAGCAGCTTTTCGAAGGTGAGCTCGCGCTTGACGCGTTCGGCGTCCCCCGATTCCATGAGCTCCAGGAACCAGCGGTCGAACGCCTCGTGCACGGTGAAATAGTCCTTGCCGCCTGGGTCGTGCGACAGGCCGCCCGTGCCCATGATCACGACGCGCTCGTCGGAGGGGAATTGCTGCACGATACGCGCAAGGCTTTCCCCCACTGCATAGCAGTGCGACGCCGTCGGGACGGGAGGCACGATGCAGTTCATGTGTATGGGAACGAAGCGCACGTCGTAGCGCGGGAATAGGAACTTGAGCGGCACCGACCAGTTGTCGTCGAACAGCAGTTTTTCCGCGAAGGCGTGATTGAAGCCGGCCTTGGCCGATTCACGCACCAGCGCCCTGCCGAGCTCTCGATGGCCCGCTACCTTGTAATCGGGAATGTTGAGCCAGTCGCGGAACCACGGCGCTGGGCCCTCCCATTCGTCTCCGATGCCGACGCAGAAGTCCGGGATGTTGTCGAGCGAGAAATTGAGCAGGTGATCATTGGCGATGCCAATCACCACGTCCGGCTCGACCTCTTCCATGAGCTGGTGGAATTTCGCATAGCCGGCCAGCACGCCTTCCTGCTCGTGCTGCGGCGCCTTGTCTATCCAACCGGTGACGCCTGGAGCGTGGGCCACGCCCAGGGCTGCTACGATTTTTGCCATACGAATCTCCGCGTTCAGTTCTTGGTCGCGATACCCATTTTCTCGGCGTACAGGCGAGCCGCTTCGCTATCGTTGTGATTGCGCGCGGCGCCCTTGAAGAGCCGCGACACCTGGGGCAGGAAATAAGGATGGACGCCCAGCTTGCCGAGCGCCTCGATGTCCATGGCTCGCCAGGCGCGTTTTTCCTCCTCGCTCAGGCCGTAAGCCGTCATGGTGGCTTCGAGGTCTTCCTTGAAGGCACGGTATTTCTGCTCGTCGCGCCGCAGTTCGAACACCATGCGGTTGGAGGGCAGAGTCTTGTCGGTGTCTCGGATTCCCATGCTGACTCCTTGGTTCGATGAAAACGATGGGTCGGTCAACGTGCCGCGGCAGGCAATGCCGGTTTTCCTTCCCTGTCCCGGCTCCTGCGGAGGTGATGGCCGGCGAGCCCGGACGGCGCGGGAATGCCGCGACAGTGGGCTGCTCTCAAGCCTTGTCCCAGATTTGACGCAGCGTCGTACTCGGACACACGTCGCCGAACAGGAAGCGGACGTTGGCCAGTGTCGCCGCGTGTTCGGCAGGGCTGTGGGAGGCGACGGCGTCTTCGGCGACCACGCAGTAATAGCCTAAGGTATGGGCGGCACGCAGCGTCGTTTCGACGCATATGTGCGTTTGCACGCCCGTGAAGACAATAGTCCGTATGCCGCGCGCTTGCAGCGTTTCATGCAAGCCTGTCCCGTGAAAGCCGCTGTACGTATGTTTGGTGAATACCGGTTCGTGGGGCTGCGGCGCCACGCCGAACCAGTCGCTTCCCCACGTGCCCGGGACGCAGCAGTCGCTCGTGATACCTCGGGCTTGCAGCTTGACTTGCATCGGGGGCGGGATCCGATGCCGCGTGTAGTCCGCGCGTACCCAGAAGACCGGGACGTCCGCCGCCCGCGCGGAGGCCGCCAGCGCGGCGATGGCGTCGACGATGGCCGCTGCCGAGGAGACGTCTTTGCCCATGATGGTGTCGATATATCCGCCGGGCGCGCAAAAGTCATTCTGCATGTCGATGACCAGCAAGGCAGACGACTCCGGGGACAGCCGCTCTTCCAGCGATACCGGCAGGGTTCCGCTTGCCGCGGCTGTCGCGGCAGATATGCCGGACTGGGGATGTTGCAACATGTGGGCGCTGCCTCCTATTGGGGGGTAGGTTCCGACGACCATGGGGCCGGTGTGGGATTGTGAATAATCGATTATAGAAACTGTAAACGATTTTTTTATGAGAGGGGAGTGGGAAGATTGCGTCGCGTCCATGGCGTCGGCCGGATTGCCGCGGATCGGTTACTTTGCGCGGCGTCGCGGGAGCGCGGTGGCAGAATCGATGGGGGCTGCGTGCTACGATTCGCCGAGCGACGCGGCCATGCCGTTCGTCTGAAAGGAGAATGATGAAATCCGTCGTTTCTGCCGAGCCTCCGACTGCCGAGGCGGGCCAGAACTTCGCCAGTGTGATCGCAACGCGCCTGCGCAATGACATTGCTTCGGGGCGGCGTCCGCCGGGCACGAAGCTGTCCATCGAGGTGCTCAAGGGGGAGTTCGGCGTCAGCTTGTCTCCCCTGCGCGAAGCGCTGGCGCGCTTGGCCACGGAAGGCTTTGTCGTCAATGAGGACAAAAAAGGCTTCCGGGTGGCCCCGGTGTCGCGTGAAAACCTCGCGGAAGTGGCGAAACTGCAGGCCACCCTCGAACCGATGGCCTTGCGCGAATCCATCCGGCATGGCGACAACGCCTGGGAAGAAAGCGTCGTCCTGACCCACCACCGGCTCATGCGTTACGAGCGGCCGGAGCGGAAAGAAGGGCGGGACGTGGATGAGTGGGAAGCACACCATCGCGGCTTCCATCTCGCGCTCATCTCTGCGTGCCGCATGCCAATGGTGCTCAGCATTTGCGAGTCGCTGCAGTATTTCAGCGCGCGCTATCGGCGGCTCTTCCTTGCGTACCAGCCATTCGATCGCGACGTCCGGGGCGAGCACCAGGCGCTCGTGGAAGCCGTGCTCGACCGCAGCGAAGATGACGCGGCCGAGCTGCTCTGCACCCATATCGAGCGAACGGCGCGCAACATCATGGACGCACTCGACGCCGGGGCGGTCGCGGCCGCCGCCGTGCCGAGTTGAAGCACGCTGTCAGGCGCGCTAGCATAGGGAAATCGCCAGGCACGAGCCGATAAATATTCACCAACCGTTTCACGCCAGCGCCGGCGTCGTGCCGAGGAGGCAGTCATGATCAAAGTCAGTGAAATCCTGCGCGTCAAAGGCGATGCGCTTTACACGGCCAGCCCGGATACTCCCGTCGCCCAGGTCGTCGATACCATGGCGCTGCAGGACATCGGTTCTCTCGTCATCATGGAATTCGGCGAGTTGGTGGGCATGCTGACGTTCCGCGAAATCATTCGCCACCTGCATGTCAACGGCGGCTCGCTGGGCACGACCACCATTCGCTCCATCATGGACGACGCGCCGGTCACGGTGTCGCCCAACACCGAAGTCAATGAGGTGCGTCGCTTGATGCTCGACAAGCACGCCCGGTACATCCCCGTCATGGACGGGCGCATGTTGCTGGGGGTCATCTCCTTCTACGACGTGGCCAAGGCCGTATTGGAAGCCCAAAGCTTCGAAAACCGCATGCTCAAGGCTTATATCCGCGACTGGCCGGGCGAGCAGCGGGAAGCCGAAAGCCAGCTCTGAAGTGCCGACGGGGGCTGGATGCACCGGATCGGTGATCCGGTGCGATAATCACGGGTCACGCGCGTCCGCGTCCCTTTCGGAGCCAGATTCCCCATGCCAGGCAGCACCCTCGGAGAACTCTTTCGCGTCACCAATTTCGGCGAGTCGCACGGGCCCGCGGTCGGCTGTGTGATCGACGGCTGCCCGCCGGGGTTGGAGCTCACCGAGGCGGACATCCAGGTCGAGCTCGACCGGCGGCGTCCCGGCACCTCGCGCCACGTGACGCAGCGGCAGGAACCGGACCAGGTTGAAATCCTTTCGGGCGTCTACGAAGGCAAGACGACGGGCACGCCTATCGCGCTCCTGATCCGGAACCAGGATGCCCGCAGCAAGGATTACAGCAGCATCGCCGAAACCTTCCGTCCCGGTCACGCCGACTACACCTACTGGCACAAGTTCGGGATCCGTGATCCTCGCGGCGGCGGACGCTCGTCGGCCCGCCTGACGGCCCCGACGGTCGCAGCCGGGGCCGTGGCCAAGAAATGGCTGGCGCAGCGCTACGGCGTGCTGGTGCGCGGCTACATGAGCCAGCTGGGCAGTATCGAAATCCCCTTCGAAAGCTGGGAGGCGGTCCATACCAATCCCTTCTTTGCGCCCGGCCACAGTAAGTTGGCCGAGCTCGAGGCCTACATGGACCAGCTGCGCCGCGATGGCGATTCCGTGGGGGCCCGCATCGAAGTGGTGGCCGAGAACGTGCCCGTGGGCTTGGGGGAACCGATCTACGGCCGGTTGGATGCCGACATCGCCTACGCGATGATGGGCCTGAATGCCGTGAAGGCGGTGGAGATCGGCGCAGGGTTCCACAGCGTGCAGCAACGCGGCACCGAGCACGGCGACGAACTCACGCCGGACGGTTTCCTGTCGAACAATGCCGGCGGGATCCTGGGCGGCATTTCGACCGGGCAGCCGATCACGGTCTCATTGGGCATCAAGCCTACCTCCAGCATCCGGAGCCCGCGCCGTTCCATCGACAAAGCCGGCAACCCGACGGTCGTGCAAACCCTTGGACGCCACGATCCCTGCGTGGGCATCCGGGCGACTCCGATTGCCGAAGCCTTGCTGGCCCTGGTGATCGCCGACCACGCCCTGCGCCACCGTGCCCAATGCGTCGATGTCGCCGTGTCGACGCCGGACATCGCCCGCGCCGCCCGATAGCAGGATTGCGCCGCTTTTGGTGCAAAATTGCCTCTGGCTTTCTTGCCGGGGGCATCATGAGGATCACCACGAAGTATTCTGCGTTCGCCCGCCGCGTCACGATGGCGGCGCTGTTGGCGCTGGCGGTTGCCGGCTGCGAATCCGTCCAGACCACGCAAAGCGGGGCCATAGGCATCAACCGCACCCAGCGCATGTCGAGCCTGGTTTCCGAGGCCCAGTTGAACCAGCAGGCGGCCCAGCTCTACCAGCAGACGCTCACGGGGGCGCGCAGCAAGGGGCAGCTCAACACCAACGCTTCCCAGTTGTCGCGCGTCAGGGCCATTTCCCAGCGCCTGATCGCCCAGGTCGGCGCGTTCCGTCCGGACGCCGCAAACTGGAAATGGGAAGTCAATGTCATCGATAGCAAAGAGGTCAACGCCTGGTGCATGCCCGGCGGCAAGATTGCCGTCTATACCGGGCTCTTGGACACGATCAAGCCTACGGACGACGAGCTGGCCGCGGTGTTGGGGCATGAAATCGCCCATGCGCTGCGCGAGCATGCGCGCGAACGCGCCTCGGAGCAAATGGCGACCAACGTGGGGCTCAGCGTGCTGGCCGCCATTACCGGCTCGCAGGCGACGTCGGACTTAGGCGGCGCGCTGGCCAATGTGATGTTCGCCTTGCCCAACAGCCGTCTGCACGAGACCGAGGCCGATCGCATGGGCGTGGAGCTGGCGGCCCGGGCGGGATACGATCCCCGCGCGGCTGTGACGCTGTGGACCAAAATGGGGCAGGTAGGTGGCTCCGCGCCGCCCGAAATCCTGTCCACCCACCCTTCGGCGGAGTCGCGGATCGCGGACCTGAAACAGGCATCCGAGAAAGTCCTGCCGCTGTACCAGCAGGCGAGGGCGAAGCGGTGACGCCTGGCAGCTTTCGCCTCTCGGGATCCCCTGGGCGCCCGTGGCCGGCGCCCAGGGGGGTTCATATATAATCAAGAGTTCCCTATACCCTGAGCGGGTTTTGTCGAGGCCGGTCCTCGCGCCAGGGCGGCGCCTCGAGGCACCGCCCCGAGCGGCAGTATGAGCCCGTTCAATTTTTTGGCCGGAAACTCATGCCTCAGACTCTTTACGACAAGTTGTGGGACGCCCACGTCGTCCATCAGGAAGAAGATGGTACCTGTCTGATCTACATCGATCGCCACCTGGTGCACGAAGTCACCAGCCCGCAGGCGTTCGAGGGTCTGAAGCTAGCCGGCCGCAAGGTCTGGCGCATCAGCGCCAACCTCGCCGTGGCCGACCACAACGTGCCGACGCACAACCGTGACCAAGGCATCGCCGACCCGATTTCCCGGCTGCAGGTCACCACGCTGGATGCCAACTGCCGCGACTTCGGCATCGTCGAGTTCGACATGGGCGATCGCCGGCAGGGCATCGTGCACGTGATCGGGCCGGAGCAGGGCGCCACGCTGCCCGGCATGACCGTGGTCTGCGGGGACTCGCACACCAGTACCCACGGCGCCGTGGCCGCCATGGCCTTCGGCATCGGCACCTCCGAGGTCGAGCATGCATTGGCCACGCAGACGCTGCTCGCCAAGAAGAACAAGAACATGATGGTGCGTGTCGAGGGCAAGCTGCCCGCTGGCTGCACGGCCAAGGACCTCGTGCTGCACGTGATCGGAAAGATCGGCACGGCCGGGGGCACGGGGCACGCCATCGAGTTCGCGGGCAGCACCATCCGCGACCTCTCCATCGAGGGCCGCATGACGATTTGCAACATGGCCATCGAGGCGGGTGCGCGCGTCGGGCTGGTGGCGGTGGACGAGAAAACCATCGAATACTTCCGCGGCCGTCCTTATGCGCCCAAGGGCGAGGCCTGGGACAAGGCCGTCGCGTATTGGAAGACGCTGCATTCCGACGAGGGTGCGCATTTCGACCGCGTGGTCGAGATCGATGCCTCTGAGATCGAGCCGCAGGTGACCTGGGGCACTTCTCCCGAAATGGTGCTGCCGGTGAGCGCCCGCCTGCCCGACCCGGCGCAGGAGCAGGACGAAACGCGCCGCGCGGGCATGGAACGCGCGTTCGAATACATGGGCCTGACCCCGAACATGCCGATCACCGACATCAAGATCGACAAGGTGTTCATCGGCTCGTGCACGAACTCGCGCATCGAGGACTTCCGCGCCGCCGCCGCAGTGCTGCGCGGCAAGCGCATCGCGCCCAACGTCAAGCTGGCCCTGGCCGTTCCGGGATCTGGCTTGGTCAAGGCCCAGGCCGAGCAAGAGGGCCTGGACAAGGTCTTCATCGAAGCCGGTTTCGAGTGGCGGGATCCGGGCTGCTCCATGTGCCTGGCCATGAACGACGACCGGCTGGAGCCGGGCGAGCGTTGCGCGTCCACCTCGAACCGTAATTTCGAAGGCCGGCAGGGTGCGGGCGGCCGCACGCACCTGGTCAGCCCCGCGATGGCGGCCGCGGCAGCGGTCGCAGGCCATTTCGTCGACGTCCGCAAGGTCAACTGAGGTAGAACATCATGCAAGCATTTACCACTCATGAGGGCCTGGTGGCACCGCTGGACCGCGAGAACGTCGATACGGACCAGATCATTCCCAAGCAGTTCCTGAAGTCCATCCATCGCACCGGTTTCGGCCCCAATCTTTTCGACGCCTGGCGTTACTTGGACGAAGGGCAGCCGGGCATGGACAACAGCAAGCGCCCGCTGAACCCGGACTTCGTGCTGAACAAGCCCCGCTACCAAGGTGCTTCCATCCTGCTGGCGCGCAAGAACTTCGGTTGCGGCTCCAGCCGCGAGCATGCCCCGTGGGCGCTGGAGCAATATGGCTTTCGCGCGGTAATCGCGCCGTCGTTTGCCGACATCTTCTTCAACAACTGCTTCAAGAACGGCCTGCTGCCCGTCGTGCTGTCCGAAGAAGAGGTCGATCTCCTGTTCAGCGAGGTCGAGGCCCAGGAAGGCTACAAGCTCACCATCGATCTCGAGCGCCAGGTGGTGGTGACGCCGTCGGGGCGCGAGTTCTCCTTCCGCATCGACAACTTCCGCAAATACTGCATGTTGAACGGACTGGACGAAATCGGCCTGACCCTTCGCCACGCAGACAAGATCAAGGCCTTCGAAGAGAAACGCCTGGCCGCGCATCCGTGGCTGGACGTTCCCGAGCTCCGGGGCACCGCACGTTAATGGGCCCTTGTGGGCGCGGCGGCCGGCGGGCCGGTGCGCCGCGCCGACGGGCAGAGAATCGAGTCAGTTTTTTGGATTGAAGCATGACACAACACATCGCAGTGCTGCCGGGAGACGGCATCGGTCCTGAAATCGTCGAGCAAGCCGTCCGCGTGCTGACTGCGCTGGGCGAATCGTTTACGCTCGAGACCCAGCCGGTGGGCGGCGCTGCGTACGAGGCGTCGGGGCATCCGCTGCCGCCTGCCACGCTCGAATTGGCCAAGAAGGCCGACGCCGTGCTGTTCGGTGCCGTGGGCGATTGGAAGTACGACAAGCTCGAGCGTGCCCTGCGGCCCGAGCAGGCCATTCTCGGCCTGCGCAAGCACCTGGGCTTGTTCGCCAATTTGCGGCCCGCCGTGTTGTATCCCGAGCTCGCCAACGCGTCCTCGCTCAAGCCCGAGGTCGTTTCTGGGCTGGACATACTGATCATCCGCGAACTGACGGGCGACATTTATTTCGGCCAGCCGCGCGGCGTTCGCACGGCGCCCGACGGTCCGTTTGCGGGCGAGCGCGAGGGCTTCGACACCATGCGCTACGCGGAACCCGAGATTCGCCGTATCGCCCACGTCGCGTTCCAGACTGCCCGCAAGCGCCGCAAGAAGTTGTGCAGCGTCGACAAATCCAACGTGCTCGAGACGTTCCAGTTCTGGAAAGACATCGTCACCGAGGTCGGCAAGGAGTATCCTGACGTCGAGCTCAGCCACATGTACGTGGACAATGCCGCCATGCAACTCGTGCGCGCGCCCAAGCAATTCGACGTCATCGTGACCGGCAACATGTTCGGCGACATCCTCTCCGACCAAGCCTCGATGCTGACGGGCTCCATCGGCATGCTGCCCTCCGCATCGTTGAACGAAACGGGCAAGGGGCTCTACGAGCCCAGCCACGGATCTGCGCCCGACATTGCCGGCAAGGACATCGCCAACCCGTTGGCCACGATTCTTTCGGCGGCGATGATGCTGCGTTATTCCCTCGACAAGGCGGCCCAGGCCGACCGGATCGAGGCAGCCGTCAAGAAGGTGCTGGAGCAGGGTTTGCGCACGGCCGACATCTACGAAGAAGGCACGATTAAAGTCGGCACTGCCGAGATGGGCAGTGCCGTGATCAAAGCTCTGTAACCAGCCTGCGTATCGCGCCCCCCGGGTGTGATGCGCCCGGCAAACAGATTCAATCTGGACTACTTGTTAGGGGTGTGTAAATGAAAGCAGTTGGTCTGGTCGGCTGGCGAGGCATGGTCGGTTCCGTGCTCATGCAGCGCATGCGCGACGAAAACGATTTCTCTCTGATCGAGCCGGTGTTCTTCTCGACCAGCAACGCCGGAGGCGCCGCGCCCGCCTGGGCGGAAGGCGCCGGCCCGTTGCAGAATGCATACGACATCGACGCGCTGAAAAAGCTGCCCATCATCGTGACGGCGCAAGGCGGCGATTACACCACCGAGGTTTTTCCCAAGCTGCGTGCGGCGGGCTGGGACGGCATCTGGATCGATGCCGCCAGCACCCTGCGCATGAAAGACGATGCCATCATCGTGCTGGATCCGGTCAACCGCAAGGTGATCGACGAGGCGCTCAAGAAGGGCGTCAAGAACTACATCGGCGGTAATTGCACGGTCAGCTGCATGCTGATGGGCCTGGGCGGCCTATTCCAGCACGACCTGGTCGAGTGGATGACCAGCATGACCTATCAGGCCGCCTCGGGCGGCGGCGCGCAGCACATGCGCGAACTGTTGACGCAATTCGGCCTGATCAACGCCACGGTGGCCGATCTGCTGGCCGATCCCGCCTCGGCCATCCTGGAGATCGACCGCACCGTGCTCGCCAAGCAGCAGGACGGCTCGCTGCCCCAGGAGCACTTTGGCGTGCCCTTGGCCGGCAACCTCATCCCGTGGATCGACAAGGACCTCGGCAACGGCACCTCGCGCGAAGAGTGGAAGGGCGGGGCCGAAACCAACAAGATCCTTGGCCGCGGCGAGGGGTTCGGCTCGACGCCCGTGCCCATCGACGGCTTGTGCGTGCGCATCGGTGCGATGCGGTGCCACAGCCAGGCGCTGACCATCAAGCTGAAGCGGGACGTGCCGCTGGACGAGATCGAGGATATCCTTCGCCAGAACAATCCGTGGGCCAAAGTCATCCCGAATACGCGCGAAGCGTCGATGCAGTCGCTCACGCCGGTAGCCGTGACAGGTACGCTGGATATTCCTGTCGGCCGCATGCGCAAGCTGGCGATGGGGCCGGAATACCTGAGCGCCTTCACCGTGGGCGATCAATTGCTGTGGGGCGCCGCCGAGCCGCTGCGCCGCATGCTGCGCATCGTGCTGGGCGAGCTCTGATCCAGCGAATCGGCGGTGCGCGTCCGTGGAGGCGCGCCGCCGTGCGACGAATTTCCCCCGGGGGGGCCGACGCCTGGCGGAAAAAGGGGGGCTTCGGCTTTGACCGGATCAAAGCCGGCAGCACGTTGGGAAAGGAACTGGCGCACGGGACGAGGATGAAAGCACTTCCCTATCTGAAAGCAGGTTCGGTTCGAAAACGTGGTGTTTCGCGTCGGGGCAGGCCATCGTCCCGGTTCGCGGCATTCGGGATGGCGCTGGGCGCCGTGGCCTCGGTCCATGCCGCGGATCTCGGCGGCTTGAAGATTTTGTCCGCCGCGGGGGACCCCTTGCGGGCAGAGATCGCGGTCACCGCGCTCACGCCGCAGGAAGCCAGCACGTTGAAGGCGGCCGTCGCACCGCGCGACGTCTACCGCCAGACCCGGCTCGAGTATGCCGAGGCGCTTTCCCAGTTGAAGCTGTCCGTCGAAGATCGCCCGGGCGGGCGCAAGGTCGTCGTGGTGACCTCTGCGGCTCCACTGGACGTCCACGTGCTGGACTTGCTCGTGGAGCTGACGTGGAACATGGGGCGCTTCATTCGTCAGTACACCTTCATCCTCGACACCCCCGCGCCCCGCGCGCTGGCGCCGGAATCCGGCGTTCCTGCGAGCGGCTCCATTGCGGTGAATCCTGGCGACACCCTATATGGAATCGCCGGCAGACTGCAGCCAGAAGGCACATCGGTGCTGCAGGTGATGGCTGCATTGTTCCATGCCAATCCCCAGGCGTTCATTCAAGGAAACATGAACTTGCTGCGTGCCGGCGCATCGCTGGCCGCGCCGACCGCCGAGGCGATCGCGGCGATCGACCCGGCCGAGGCGCAGGCCTTGTTCGCTTCCCATGCCCAGGCATTCGAAGCCTATCGCCAACGCATCGCGGGCCAGGCGGGCCAGCAGCCGGCCGCGGCAGAAAGCCGGGGCGCCGAGGCTCGCGGAGAGATAGCTAAGTCGGCCGCCGCGCCCGTGGTGCCGCCGGTTTCGGAAGGGGACGCGGTCAGGCTTTCGGGAGGCGGCCAGGCAAGCGACGAGCGCGGGATGCGCGACAGGTTGGAAGAGGAGCGCGATGCCACCGCCAAGGCAGTACGCGAGGCGGAAGAGCGCATGCGGCTCCTGCAGAGCAACGTAGAAGCCATGCGCGGTTTGCTCGAGGCCCAGAACGAGACTCTGGCCCGCATGGAGCAGCAGGCCCGCGAGCGCGCCGGGGCAGAGGCGGTGGCCGTGCCGCCCCCGACCCCGGCGGTGCCGGAAGGCGCCTCGGACGCTGCCCCCGCCTCGCCATCATCCGAGCCGCCGGGTCCGGCCTCCACCGATTCCGCGACTTCCGCGGCGGATGAGGCGCCATCGGCATCGCCCGCTCCTGCCGGTTCGGGCGAAGGCGGGGCCGAGGCGCAGCCGGCCGGGGGGCAGGCCGAACAGGGCGGGTTGCAGGACGCTCCGCTCGTCCGCAAGATCCAGGACCACAGCGTGGCCGTCTTCGGTGCCATCGTCGCCTTGCTCGCGGTCATCTTCAGCGCACTGGCATTGCGGCGCCGCGGTGCACGCGCGGAAGAAGACCAGGCCCGCGAAGCCGAGTTGCGGGAGGACGGCGACGCGCAGGACGATCCCGACTCGCTGCCGCCTTCGGAACCGCAACCCGTCAACCATTTGCGCGACTGGGACGATATCCCGCCATTTCCCATTCCTGCCGCGACCGACCGCGTCGCGGGCGAAGCCAAGGATTACCCGGACGACGACGAGCCGGTCGCTGATGCGGCCCCGCCCGCCGGGCCCATACCGCCTGCCGCGGCGGCAGCGTTCGCGCTTGACCTGAACCTCGGCGGCCAGCCGCCTTCCTCCTCGACGAACCGGGCCCCCGGCGGCGAACCCGGGTCGCCCGCGCTCGACCTGAGCCCCGACCTGGGCGCTGGGACCGACCCGGCTGCCAAGCTGGACTTGGCCAAGGCCTATGCCGACATGGGCGATCGCGAGGGCGCGCGCGAATTGCTGGAAGAAGTCCTGCGCGATGGGGACGCCGTTCAGCGCGAGCGGGCCAGGGCCCTATTGGCGACGTGGTAGGGGAGGATATGGCGCGTATCGCCCTGGGGCTGAGTTACGACGGCGCGCCGTGGCTGGGCTGGCAGACGCAACCGCATCGGCGCACCGTCCAGGATGCCTTGGAAGCGGCGCTGGCTGCGTTCGTCGGCCGACCCGTGAGCACCGTTTGCGCGGGGCGCACCGACACCGGCGTCCATGCTGTGCAGCAAGTCGTCCATCTCGATACCGATGTGGAACGGCCCGAGCAGGCCTGGGTGCGCGGCGTGAACGCGCACCTGCCGCCCAGCATCGCCGTGCGTTGGGCGCGGGTGGTCGGGGAGGATTTCCATGCTCGCTTTTCCGCCCGTTCGCGCGCGTATGTGTACCTGTTGCTGGAAGATCCGGTGCGATCGCCGCTGTGGGCGGGCAGGGCCGGATGGAGTTTCCGTCCAATCGACGTCGAGGCGATGCGAGCCGGTGCGGCCCATCTCCTTGGTGAGCACGACTTCAGCAGCTTTCGTTCGTCGGAGTGCCAGGCCGCTTCACCCGTGCGCACGCTCCACGAGCTGAGCATCGAGCGCCGCGGCCGTCTCATCGTATTCACGGTGCGCGCCAACGCTTTCCTGCACCACATGGTGCGGAATATCGTGGGCGCGCTGGTATACGTGGGGCAGGGTAGGCAGCCCGCGGACTGGATGCCGGCGCTACTCGCCGAGCGCAACCGCACCAAGGCGCCGCCGACTTTCTCGCCCGATGGCCTGTACCTGACCGGCGTGTCCTATCCGGAATGCCACGGATTGCCTCCTACCGACGCGACCGACGAGGTCCGCCTGGGCATTTGAGCAGCGCGCCGCCGGCAGCCGGCCTCTATCCTGGGCGGGCGGTATGATTACGCCTATGTCCCGTACCCGTATCAAGATCTGCGGCCTGACCCGCGAGCAAGACATCGCCGCGGCCGTTTCCGCTGGCGTCGACGCCATCGGCTTCGTGTTTTATCCCCCTAGCCGGCGTGCGCTGGCCCCGGCGCGCGCCGCCGAGCTGCGGCGGCTGGTGCCGCCTTTCGTCGACGTCGTCGCGTTATTCGTCAATGCCTCCGAGGCCGAGGTTCGGGAGGTGCTCGAGACCGTCCAGCCGGACTTGCTCCAGTTCCATGGCGACGAAGCGCCCGAGGAGTGCGAGCGCTACGGACGCCGTTACCTACGGGCCTTCCGCGTCGGGGCGCCGGGTATGGAGACCTCCCCGGCTTTGTTAAAATCGTGTGAACGTTACGGTTCTGCCGCCGGCTGGCTGTTCGACAGCCATTCCGAAGGTTACGGCGGCAGCGGGAGAGTGTTCGATTGGTCCCTGCTCGGCAGCGAAAGCGTGCGTCCGGTCGTTTTGTCTGGTGGGTTGCATGCCGGAAATGTGGCGGCAGCCATTGAAGCCGTGCGCCCTTTTGCCGTCGACGTCAGCAGCGGCGTAGAGCTGTCGCCAGGCATCAAGTGCGCGGACAAGATCGCGCAGTTCGTGGCCCAGGTGAAGCGGGCCGATGGCTGTCGATGACGTTGCCTTTCACAATCCGTGCGGCGCATGCCCCCTGGGCACTGCCCCGTCCCTCACCGGAACTCTCAAGTGAACACCTACGATTTTCCTGACGCAAGCGGCCATTTCGGTCCATATGGCGGCGTGTTCGTGGCGGAAACGCTGATGCACGCCTTGGATGAGCTGCGTCAGACTTACGCGCGCTACCAAAACGATCCCGAATTCCTCGAAGAGTTCAGGTATGAACTTGCCCACTTCGTCGGCCGCCCCAGCCCCGTCTACCATGCCAAGCGCTGGTCGGAGGAGCTGGGGGGCGCGCAGATCTGGTTCAAGCGCGAAGACCTGAACCACACCGGCGCCCACAAGGTCAACAACTGCATTGGCCAGGCCCTCTTGGCGCGCCGCATGGGCAAGCGCCGCGTGATTGCCGAAACGGGCGCCGGGCAGCATGGCGTGGCCACGGCCACGGTGGCGGCGCGTTACGGCATGGAATGCGTGGTCTACATGGGCAGTGAAGACGTCAAGCGCCAGGCGGCCAACGTCTACCGCATGAAGCTGCTCGGCGCCACCGTGGTGCCCGTGGAATCAGGCTCGCGCACGCTCAAGGATGCGCTGAACGAGGCCATGCGCGACTGGGTCACCAATGTGGAGAGCACTTTCTACATCATCGGCACCGTCGCGGGTCCGCATCCTTACCCCATGCTGGTGCGGGATTTCCAGACGGTCATTGGCAAAGAGTGCCTGGTGCAGATGCCGGAGGCTGCTGGCCGCCAGCCGGACATGATCATCGCGGCGGTAGGCGGCGGCTCGAACGCCATGGGCATCTTCCATCCTTACCTCGGGCACGATAACGTGCAGTTGGTGGGGGTCGAGGCTGCGGGCGAAGGGCTGCACACCGGGCGCCACGCGGCGTCCCTGCAGGGCGGTGCGCCCGGCGTGTTGCACGGCAATCGCACCTACATCCTGCAGGATGAGAATGGCCAGGTGATCGATACCCATTCGATTTCGGCCGGCCTCGATTATCCCGGGGTCGGCCCGGAACACGCCTGGCTCAAGGACAGTGGCCGCGCGACTTACGTCGGCGTGACCGACGAAGAGGCGCTGGCGGCCTTCCACCATTGCTGCCGGGTCGAGGGCATCATCCCGGCGCTGGAGTCGTCGCATGCCATCGCGTATGCAGCGCGCGTGGCGCCGACCCTGCCCAAGGACAAAATCCTGCTGGTCAATCTCTCCGGACGCGGCGACAAGGACATGCACACCGTCGCCGAACGTTCCGGCATCGTGTTTTGAAGGCGGTCTTCATGTCGTCATCTTCCCGTATTGCGGCCGCTTTTGCCCGCCGCGGCGCCGCTGGCCGCACCAGCGCGCTGATTCCGTACATTACCGCCGGCTATCCCAGCCCGGCGGCGACGCTTCCCATCATGCACGCGCTGGTCGAGGCCGGGGCGGACGTGCTCGAACTGGGCGTGCCCTTTTCCGATCCCATGGCCGACGGGCCCGTCATTCAGCGTTCCAGCCAGCATGCGCTAGAGCAGGGCGTGGGGCTGCGCGACGTGCTGACCATGGTGAAAACCTTTCGCCAGGTCGATGACCGGACGCCAGTGGTGTTGATGGGCTACGCCAATCCGATCGAGCGCATGGGGCAGGCGGAGTTCGCCGCCGCCGCGCAGGCCGCCGGCGTGGACGGCTGCCTGGTGGTGGACTATCCCCCGGAAGAGACCGGGGAGTTCTCCGCCATGCTCGAGCGGCATGGCATCGATCCCATTTTCTTGCTCGCGCCCACTACCACGGATGAGCGCATCCAGGCCGTTGCCCGGGTGGCCCGCGGGTACGTTTATTACGTCTCCCTGAAGGGCGTCACCGGGGCCGGGCACCTCGACGTGGACGACGTTTCGCGCAGGTTGGCGCACATCCGGCGTTTCGTCTCCCTGCCGGTGGGCGTGGGCTTTGGCATCCGCGATGCCGCCAGCGCACAGGCCTTGGGCGCCGTCGCCGATGCCGTGGTCATCGGCAGCCGGCTGATCCAGGAAATCGAATCTGCCGCCCAAGGGGTGCCCGCGGATCAGCTGTCGGACGCCTGCGCTCGTGCGGCCGGCGCGTGGTTGCGTACAATCCGGGTGGCACTCGACGCTCCGCCCCCAGGCGGCGCCACCCATGAATCAAGGAAATCCGCATGAGCTGGATAGAAAAACTGCTCCCTCCCCGCATTAGGACTACCGACGGCTCGGCACGGCGTGTGCCGGAGGGGCTGTGGGTCAAGTGCCCATCGTGCGAGTCGGTGCTGTACCGCGACGATCTGGACAAGAACCTGAACGTTTGCCCAAAATGCGAACACCACATGCGCATCAGCGCGCGGCAGCGCATCGATGCGCTGCTCGATGCGGAAGGTCGGTACGAGATCGGCCTTGGCACCTTGCCCGTCGATAGCCTCAAGTTCAAGGACACCAAGAAGTATCCCGATCGCCTGCAGGACGCCATGGCCCAGACCGGGGAAACGGATGCGCTCGTCGTCATGGGCGGAGCCATCCACACGGTGCCCGTCGTGGTGGCTTGCTTCGAGTTCGAATTCATGGGCGGCTCCATGGGCTCGGTGGTCGGCGAGCGTTTCGTGCGCGGGGTGCGTACGGCGGTCGAACAAAAGGTGCCCTTCATTTGCGTCACTGCGTCCGGCGGCGCCCGCATGCAGGAGGGGCTGCTTTCGCTGATGCAGATGGCCAAGACCACGGCGGCCCTGACCTTGCTTTCCGCGCGCAAGCTGCCCTTCATCAGTGTGTTGTCCGACCCGACGATGGGGGGCGTGTCGGCCAGCTTCGCTTTCATGGGCGACATCGTCATCGCCGAGCCCAAGGCCCTGGTAGGCTTTGCCGGCCCCCGCGTCATCGAGCAGACGGTGCGGGAGAAATTGCCTGAAGGATTCCAGCGCGCCGAGTTCCTGCTAGAGAAGGGCGCCATCGACATGATCGTGGATCGCCGCAAGATGCGCGAAGAAATCGCGCGTTTGCTCGCATTGCTGACGCAACAGCCTGCGGACGCGGTCGCCTGAGCGCTTGCGCGGGCGTGTCTCTCCCGCGCCACACTCACTGGACGGCCGAGCCAGCTGCTATAGTCCCGTTTTCCTTCGGGCGAGCCGGTGCGCCGCCTACCCTGGCGGCGTGGCCCGCGCTGCGCCCACCATCCCAAGTCAGGCCGATCCCATGAAGAAAAACATAGCCTTCCTCGCCGTTCTGTCGACCTTGGCAGCGTCGCCTGCCGTCCATGCCGCCGATCCGACCGGCGGTTTCGCATCGGGCGGCTGGAGCGCCCAGTACGGGGTGCTCGACGGCAATCATCGTCTCACGCTCAACTACGAGACGGCACCGCTCTGGCACATGAAGCTGGGTTCCACGCGCCTGGAGCTGGTGGGAGAGCTTGGCGGATCGTATTGGTGGACATCCAGCGCCGACCCCGGCTATGCGCGCCACCTGTGGCAGCTGAACGCGATCCCCATGTTCCGCTGGTGGCCGGCCGAGCGTTTCTACGTCGAAGCAGGCGTGGGCGCGACGCTGATCAGCGATACCAAGTTCCACGACAAGAACCTCAGCACGAACTTCCAATTCGGCGACCACATCGGCGCTGGCTTCAAGCTGAGCAACAACATGCGCGTGGGTTTGCGCGTCTCGCACTTCTCGAATGCCGGGATCAAGCGGCCCAACCAAGGCCTGAACCAGGTCCAGCTCAATTTCGCGATGGCGTTCTGACGGGCCGGCCCGGGCGTGCCGCTGGGCAGACCGGGCGCCTTAGGCGGCGGGGGCCGCAAGCGCTACCCGCCTATGTAGCTCATTTCTATCCGCCCGGCGCGAGGCGTATCCGCACTGCGGCGTTCGGAGTAGTTGTCGGTGCGGCCTTGCCAGACATGGGCGATGGCCGCGGCGATGTCTTCGTCGCTAGCACCGCCGCGCAGGAGGGCGCGCAGGTCATAGCCCTGGGTGGCGAACAGGCATAGGTACAACTGGCCCTCGGTAGACAGCCGGGCGCGCGTGCAAGTTGAACAAAAGGCTTGCGTGACGCTCGAGATCACGCCGATTTCTCCCGCCCCGTCGCGATAGCGCCACCGCTGCGCAACTTCTCCGGAATAGTGAGGCTGCAGCGTTTCCAGTGGCCACCTGGCGTCGATGCGGCGCAGGACCTCGGCCGAGGGCAGCACCTCGTCCATTTTCCAGCCATTGGACGCACCTACGTCCATATATTCGATGAATCGCAGCGTGTGGCCCGAATGGCGGAAGTATTCGGCCATCGCTTCGATCTGGTCGTCGTTGACGCCTTTCTTGACCACCATGTTGATCTTGATCGGGCGCAGGCCTGCCTCTGCGGCGGCGTCAATGCCGCGCAGGACGTCGGCGACGGGAAAGTCCACGTCGTTCATGCGACGGAAGACATCGTCGTCCAACGCATCGAGGCTGACGGTGACGCGTCGCAGCCCTGCATCGGCCAATGCGCGCGCCTTGCGGGGCAGGAGCGTCCCGTTCGTGGTGAGCGTCAGGTCCAGGGGTTGTCCGCTTGGCGTGCGCAGCTCGGCGAGCTGTGCGATCAGGGATTCGATATTCTTGCGCAGCAGGGGCTCGCCGCCCGTCAGGCGGATTTTCTCCACGCCGTGCGCGACGAACACGCGCGCCACCCTGACGATCTCTTCGAAGCTCAGCAGCGCGTCATGCGGCAGGTATACGTAATCTTTGCCGAAGACCTCCTTCGGCATGCAGTACACGCAACGAAAGTTACAGCGGTCCGTGACGGAAATGCGCAAGTCGTGCAATCGGCGCCCGCGCGTGTCCAGGAGCCGGCCCGACGGCTCGACGCGAGCGTCCGCCACGGCGGGAATCGCTGTGCGCGCGCGATAATCGATGAGCGGGATGGTCTTGGCAGTCACGATGTCGAAGCAAAGGCGCCGGAGTGCCGGCCTTACCGTAATACTACTCCATCGCGCCGTGCGTCCGCCTTTGAGGCCGCCTCCGGCCCGCTTGCAAAGGTTTAGGCTTGAATAGTCGAGAATGCCGCACCAATCCCGGCCGCGCGGCTACAATGCTCGCCATCGCCCATCCTTTTGCGATGCTCGCGCCTATGCGATGATTTCATACCGACCCCTCCGTAGCGTGCAGGCTATGGGCCGGAGAACGAGATTCACGATAGGAACTAGCCTGGTGATTGCCTGTTTCACTGATGTCTATGCCGCCGACGCCTAGAGGGCTCAAGCCTGCCGACACATCCCGAGAGCTTGCCACCGTCGGCAAACGGGCGACTTTGCTTCGCGAGCTGGACGCGCTCATCGCCGACCGCCGGCGAGCCGCCGTGCTGGCCTTGGCCCTCCCCAGCAACGCTGCGCCGCCGGTGCGCAACGAGATCCTGGGCAGGATCCGCCATTTCATCCGGCAGGACGACCTGCTTTGCGTCCTGGACGCCACCAGCCTGGTCATCGTGTTGCGGGATGTCAACGACAGGTCGGGTGCCATCGGCGCTGCCCAACGCCTGTTCCAGCGCTCGTCGCTCTTGCAAATCCTGGGTGCGAGCCGTGGGGGGGCGATGGCGGCGTTCGGCATCGTGATGTTGCCCAGCGATCTTCCCCAGTCTTCCAGCGTGCTGTTGCGCGCCCAGCAGGCGGCCCGATATGCATTGCGCACGCGGGCGCGCTGGGTATGCTGGAGTGACGCCCCGGACGACTTCGACGGCAAGCTGGTCAGCCGCGAAGATTCCTTGGTAACGGAGGTCATGCAAGGCCTGGATCGCGGCGAGTTCGAACTTTTCTATCAACCCCAGCTCGAAACCGGCACCGGCCGGCTGAGGGGGATGGAGGCCCTACTGCGCTGGAACCGCAGGGGCGAGCTGGTCATGCCGAACGATTTCGTGCCCGAGGTCGAGGCGGCAGGACTCAGCACGGTGCTGGGGGCGTGGGTGCTTCGCCGGGCTTGTGAACAGCTTGCCCGCTGGCAGGAGGAAGGGGTTTTCTGCTCGCAGGTGGCCGTCAACCTAAGCGCCGAGCAATTGCGCAGCGATCTGCCGGATGTCGTCTCGGCCGTTCTCAGGGAATACGACGTCGAGCCGGGGCGCCTGGAAATCGAGCTGACAGAGTCCGGGGAGATCGCCGATCACGACGCCGCAATCGACATTACCCGCCGCATCCACGAGATGGGCGTCCGGTTCAGCCTTGACGACTTCGGCAGCGGCTATTCGAATTTCCTTCGGCTGCGCGTGGCACCGTTTACCGCAGTCAAGCTCGACCGGCAGTTCGTCGCCGGCATGCTGCACAACGTTTACGACAAGGAAATGCTGCGGACGGTCATACAGTTTTGCCAGAGCGTCGACATCCGGACCATCGCCGAAGGCGTGGAAACCGCACAGCAGCTCGAGGCCCTCAAGGCCCTGGGATGTGACGCGTGGCAGGGGTTTTTGTGCTCGCCGCCCATGGCGAGCGACGAGGCCGCCGATTTCCTGCGCCGTTTCTGATCCCGCAGCAGTATTGGGGGGGGGCGGGCTGGGGCGCAGGCCCCTTTGCCGTTCGGGGGGCGTGAAGCCGGCCGAGTCGCCGGCGCGGCGCTAGGGAACGACAACCGGCATTTGCAGGCGCTAGACGAAAAAATGCCGCACGCCATGCGTGCGGCATTCTTTTTTACTGCCCCACGTCAGGTGCGCAGTTCGGGGCGGGTTTCGACCTGGATCAGCGCTTCGCTCACGACGGGCGGCCGAACGCGGGGTTCGCGGCCCAGCCGGATCGTCGATTCCTGCATGGAATGGCGGGCGGCCGCCAGCTTGGCGCTATCGGTTTCGACCCACTGCATGCCGGCTTGTTCGATGACGCGCAGCAGCTCGTCCCGGGAGGGGTCGGCGTCCGGCTGCGACACAACGATCTGTGTCGGCGTATCGAGAATGGACGCCGCCTGCTCGGCCTTGGCGTTGGCTTCGTCCATGGCGGGAGCCGGCTCGGGTTCGCGCTCGGGCTCGGGAGCCGGGGGCACGTCGGCCACCGCGGCGTCGACCGCCGCAGCGTCGGCCTGGGCGGGCGCCTCCTCCCCTTGGGCCTGGGCCAGCTCGGCCGGCGTTTCGGCTTCCACCGACGCGAAGGCCGCAATGACGGGTGCTTCGTCCACCTCGACCGGAGCCGGAGTGGCTTCCAGGCCCGGCTCACCGGCGGGTTCGGGCGTTTCCGGTTCGGACGTTTCCGCCGGTTGCGCCGGGGGCTGGACGACCTCGGCCACCACGGGCACGGGCGCATCTACCGGCAGCTCCTCGGCTGCGACGACGATGGGCTCGGAGACGACGGCAGGGGGCTGGGGCGGGACAGCGGCAGCCTCCTGTTGCACGGCTTCGTCGTTGCCCGTGGCCTCGTCGTCCTGCACGGAAGCATCGTCGGCCAATGCGACGCCGGCTTCGCCCTGGCGGCGGCCGCGGCGACCGCGGCGACGGCGGCGTTTGCGCTCGGGTTCACCTTCCTGGGCGCCTTCCGCAACGACGGCCTGGGTTTCCCCCTCATGCTGGGTGACCTCGGCTTGCGCCTCGGCTGCGGCCAGCGTCTGGGGTTCCTCGGCAGGCGCTTCTGGCGCAGGTACGGCGGCCGCTGCCGGAGCCATCGTCGTTGCGGCGGCGGTCACGGCGCCGACGGCTTCCTCGACGGGAAGTTCCTCACGGCGTCCGCCCCTGCGGCGGCGGTTGCGGCCGCGGGTTTCGCCGGACGATTGTTCGGAGTCTTCTACCGGGGCGGGTGCGCTACGCAGCGCGTCTTCTTGTTTGGCGGCACGTGGACGGTCGTCGCGTCGACCTTCGCGGCGAGCGGGGCGGGTGTCTTTGCGCATCTCGTCGCCGTCTTGGCGTTCGCGCTCATCGGCGCGCGGCTCGCGGTTGTCGCGACGGCGGTTGCCTTGCGCATGGCGGCGCCGGTTGCGGGGGTCGCGATCCTCGCGCGCTCCTTCCTTGCGCGGGCGGGCGTCGGTTTCGGCGGGTTCGGGCTGGCCCTTGAACCAACCCATGAGGCGCGAGATGAACCGGGAGAATCCACCGTTCTGCGTTTCGGCCTGCGCAGCTTGTTTCCCACGGCCGTTGGCGCCGTCGGTGGAAGAAGAAACCGGCGCCGGCTGCGCGGGCGTGATGCCCTTGACGATGGCCTCGGGGCGGGGTTTGACCTCGTGCTCCTGGGCCGAGTAGGCGAGGTTGGTCTCGGGGGCCTCGGCAAGCTCGAAGCTGGCCTTGGTGCTCTCTAGGCGCGGATCGTCGTGGCGCAGGCGCTCGATGCGGTGATGCGGCGTATCGAGGTGCTTGTTCGGGATCAGGATGATATTGACCTTCAGGCGCGCTTCCATCTTGGCGATGTCGGTGCGCTTTTCGTTCAGCAGGAAGGTGGCCACCTCCACTGGCACTTGGGCGTGCACGGCAGCGGTGTTCTCCTTCATGGCTTCTTCCTGGATCAGGCGCAGCACCTGGAGGGCGCTGGACTCGGTATCGCGGATGACGCCGGTGCCGTTGCAGCGCGGGCAGGTGATGTGGGACCCCTCGTTCAGCGCGGGGCGCAGCCGCTGGCGCGACAGCTCCATCAGGCCGAAGCGGGAGATCTTGCCCATTTGCACGCGGGCGCGGTCGAAATGGAGGGCTTCGCGCAGCCGCTGCTCCACGGCGCGCTGGTTCTTGCTGTCCTCCATGTCGATGAAGTCGATGACGATCAGGCCGCCCAGGTCACGCAGGCGGAGCTGGCGAGCCACTTCGTCGGCCGCTTCCAGGTTGGTGCGCAGCGCGGTTTCTTCGATGTCGCTGCCCTTGGTGGCGCGGGCCGAGTTGACGTCCACCGCGACCAACGCTTCGGTGTGGTCGATGACGACCGCCCCGCCCGAGGGCAGGGGCACCGTGCGGGCGTAGGCCGTCTCGATCTGGTGCTCGATCTGGAAGCGCGAGAACAGCGGCACGTCGTCGCGGTAGCGTTTCACGCGCTGGACGTTGTCCGGCATGACCACGCTCATGAACGCGCAGGCCTGGTCGGCGATATCGTCGGTATCGATGAGGATTTCGCCGATATCGGGCGAGAAATAGTCGCGAATGGCCCGGATGACCAGGCTGGATTCGAGGTAGATCAGGATCGGGCCGGCGTTCTCCCGGGCGGCGTTGTCGATGGCCGTCCACAGCTGCATCAGGTAGGAGAGGTCCCATTGCAGCTCTTCCACGGTACGGCCGATGCCGGCCGTACGCGCGATGATGCTCATGCCCGGCGGAACCTGGAGCTGCTCCATGGTTTCGCGCAGTTCCTGCCGGTCTTCGCCTTCGACGCGGCGGGAGACGCCGCCCCCGCGCGGGTTGTTGGGCATCAGCACCAGATAGCGGCCGGCGAGCGAAATGAAGGTGGTCAGGGCGGCGCCTTTGTTGCCGCGTTCCTCCTTTTCGACCTGGACGATTAGCTCCTGGCCTTCGTGCAAGACGTCCTGGATGCGGGCGCTACGTACGTCCACCCCCTCCTTGAAGTAGCTGCGGGCGATTTCCTTGAAGGGGAGAAAGCCGTGGCGCTCTTCGCCGTAGTTGACGAAGCAGGCTTCCAAGCTGGGTTCGATGCGGGTGACGACGCCTTTGTAAATGTTGCCTTTGCGTTGTTCGCGTCCGGCGGTTTCGATGTCGAGGTCGATGAGCTTTTGCCCATCGACGATGGCAACGCGCAGTTCTTCCTGGTGCGTTGCGTTAAACAGCATGCGCTTCATGTACGAAGTTCTCCGTGGTCGTGTCGCGCCGAAAAACCGGCGCGCAGCCTCGGGCCGTCAGGAAGATGCGCGATTCGCGGAGCGAGTGGAGAGAACCGGTGCGCGAAGTGCCGCACCACGCCGATTCAGGTCACGATGACCGGCTGGGCGGGTGTGCGCGAGGTCGGGAAAGAGCGCAGGCACCGTGGATGCCGCAGCCATTGCCCTGGAACCGCAGCCTGCGGTGGGGACGATGGACGATTGCGGGATCGAAATCAGGGTTGTTCACGGTTTGTGCGAGCCAGACAGGCACGCCTCATGGGCGAGCCTTTGCGTATACGACGACGGTTTCTCTTCTTACTAGCGTTCGCGGGCGCATATCCGTCGTTGCTTGGCTGGCTCCAGTTCTGGATGCCATTGCGGTGCGACGAGCGGGCGACCATGACGACCCGGAAGAATCCGGCGGGCGGGACGGGTACAATTCCGGCACACCTTGCGACCTGTCCAGACCCGGCGGTGCTGCCAAGGCTGCACGGCCAACCGCGAGACGTCGGCGGCATGCCGCAGCTACACGGGCACCGCGGCCGGGTTTCGGAAAGGTCTCACGCACGTCAGGCGGAAACGCCGCGACAAGCGCGTCTCGACGCCGGAAGTGCGGACTAGGGACATGCGGTCAACGTGTGCGTCAACCCTGTGCTCCAACCCGCCTGATTCCATCAGGCTTCAGGATTATATGTCGCTCCCATTGTTGCGCAAAGCGAAATTCTCTGCCGGTAGATCCCGCCCGGCCCCGCCTTCGGAAACGCCTCCGGCCCCCTCGGTGCGGCTAGTGGAGGTAGACGAAGCGCACGACGGCCAGCGGCTCGACAATTACCTGCTGCGCTTGTGCAAAGGCGTGCCGAAAAGCCACCTTTACAAGGCCATACGCGGGGGCGAGGTGCGCGTCAACCGGGGGCGGGTGGCGGTCGATTACCGGATTGCCGTGGGCGACGTGATCCGCGTGCCGCCGTTTCGCATTCCGGAGGCGCCCGTGCGTTTCGTGCCGCCCACGGAATTTCCCACCGTTTATGAAGACGATGCCCTGCTGGCGATCGACAAGCCCGCCGGCGTTGCCGTGCATGGCGGAAGCGGCGTGGATTTCGGCGTCATCGAACAGCTGCGGCGCGCGCGTCCCCAGGCCCGCTTCCTGGAGCTGGTGCATCGCCTGGACCGAGACACCTCAGGCCTGCTGCTGGTGGCCAAGAAGCGCAGCGCGTTGGTCGGCCTGCACCAATCCCTCAGGGAGGGAAGGTGGAACAAGCATTACCTGGCGCTGGTGGCGGGAGACTGGGTCAATGAGCGGCAGCACGTGCGCAAGCCCCTCACCAAGTGGTCTACCCAGTCAGGGGAGCGGCGGGTGAAGGTAGACCCGGCGGGGCAGCCCGCCCATACCATTTTTACGCTCAAGCGCAGGTACGGCGCCTATTCGCTGCTTGACGCCGAGCTCAAGACCGGCCGGACGCACCAAATCCGGGTACATTTGTCCAGCTGCGGCTTTCCCATCGTCGGGGATGACAAGTACGGCGACGAACTCGCGACCGCGGATGCCGTCCAGCGGGGCTTCCGCCGGATGTTCCTGCACGCGCATTCCTTGCGCCTGCCTCATCCGTTGACCGGGGAGCCCCTGGAATTCGAGGCGGCCCTGCCGGAAGATTGCATCAAATTCCTACAGCAACTGGAAAACCCATGACCCGACCCGCCGAGGGCTACTCGCTCATCGTGTTCGATTGGGATGGCACTTTGATGGATTCGACACCGACCATCATTGCCGCGATCCAGGCCGCCTGCCGTGACCTGGGGCTTCCCGCGCCGCCTGACGAGGCGGCTGCGTGGGTAATCGGCCTGAGCCTGCAGGATGCCCTGCTGGCGGCCGTGCCCACCCTGCAGCAGTCGCAGGTGCCCGATTTCGTCGCGCGCTACCGCTTTCATTACCTGACCCGCGACCCGCAACTAAAACTGTTTGACGGGGCGGAACAGATGCTGGCGTCCCTGGCTGAACGGGGGGCCCGGCTCGCCGTGGCGACCGGCAAGAGCCGGGCAGGGTTGGACCGCGCGCTGAAAGCCACCGGCATAGGCCATTATTTCGATACCACCCGCTGCGCCGACGAAACCTTTTCCAAGCCGCATCCGGCCATGTTGTTGGAAATCATGCGCGAATTGGACGTGGATCCCGCCGGTGCGGTCATGGTGGGGGACACATCGCATGACCTTCACATGGCGCGCAATGCGGGCATCCATGGCGTTGGCGTCACCTATGGGGCCCATGCCCGCGAGGAGCTCGCTAGCTGCGGTCCCCAGGCCCTGGTAGGCAGCGTGCGCGAGCTCGACGCATGGCTGTCAGGCCGCGTCGCAGCGCTGGCGAGATAGGCGCCGCCGGGGGCAGAGTTGCCCTATCCTATGCAACCTCCATCCCCGCCCAAATTCATTCATACCCTATAGCGAGTGTTTTCCATGTCCGACGATGTCCGTCCCGCTCAGCCGACCGACTCCGTGTCACGCGTTCCGGGCGAATGGGAGCGAGAAGTGCTGGAGAAACTGGTCTTCGCGTCACTCAAGGAGCAGCGGGCGAAACGCCGCTGGACCATCTTCTTTCGGCTCGTCATGTTGGCCATCGTGGCCATGATCGTGCTCAGCGTGAGTGGGGTACTTTTCGGCGGATCGGGCTCCGCGCCGGGTCCGCACACGGCCTTGATCGACGTCGAAGGCGTCATCGACGCCGGGGGCGAGGCCAGCGCGGAAAAGATCAATGCCGCGCTCCAAGCCGCGTTCGACGAGGACGCGGTCAAGGGCGTCGTGCTGCGCATCAACAGTCCCGGAGGTAGCCCGGTGCAGGCGGGCATGATTTATGACGAAATCCGGCGGCTGCGCCGCCAGTATCCCGACAAGCCGGTCTATGCGGTGGTCGAGGAAATCTGCGCATCGGGCGGCTATTACGTTGCCGCGGCCGCAGACAAGATCTTCGTCAACCAGGCCAGCGTTGTCGGCTCGATCGGCGTGATCATGGAAGGTTTTGGCTTTACCGGCCTGATGGAGAAGCTCGGCGTCGAGCGGCGGCTGGTGGTGTCCGGCGAAAACAAGGCGCTCCTGGATCCGTTTTCGCCGCGCAATCCTGCCCAGCAGGCTCACGCGCAGGCGCTCGTGGATGAGATATACAAGCAGTTCGTCGCCGCCGTGCGCGAAGGTCGGGGCGAACGCCTGCATGAGACGCCAGACATGTTCACCGGCTTGATCTGGACGGGCGCCAAGAGCGTCGAGCTTGGCCTGGCCGACGAGCTGGGCACGGTGGACAGCGTCGCCCGCGACGTCATCAAGGCTGATGCCGTCGTGGATTACACGGTACGCGAGAACTTCGCCGAACGCGTTGCCAAGCGCGTAGGCGTGGCCTTTGGTGCCGGGCTGGCCAAGACCGGATTGAGCCGCCTCTGGCACTGGCGGTGACCGGGGCCGGCCTTGGCTTTTCCGCGCGTTGCGGGATGTACGCGCAAGTGCATCATTTCCTTGCGAGAAAGAGGAACAACGTCGGCTGCTTGTCGAGCTGGGGCGTCGGCTGCCGTTTCCAATCGGCGATGCTGAGTGTCTTGATCCACTCTCTATCCGTGGTCAGAGAGCGGGCCACGCACAGCAGCGTCGTGGGTCGCAGGGTGGCCAGTAGCGCGGCATGCATGGCGGCGTTTCGATAAGGCGTCTCGATCAGCATCTGCGTTTGGTTGTACCGGGCCGATGCCTGCTCCCAATCGCGTAGCTGGCGCGCTCGCTCGGCGGCGTCCACCGGCGCGTAGCCATGGAACGCGAAGCGCTGGCCGTCGAGGCCGCTGGCCATGAGGCCGAGCAAAAGGGATGATGGGCCGACCCAAGGCTGGACGCGGATGCCCATTTCGTGCGCCGCCCGCGCGACGCGGGCGCCGGGGTCGGCGACGGCCGGGCAGCCGGCCTCGGAAACCAGTCCGATTCGTCCGCCCGCGGCGACAGGCTTGAGCCAGGCCGCTATGTCACGCTCGTCGGTCTTCGCATCGAGCGTGTGAATCGTGATTTCCTGTATGGGCCGCACGGTGCCGATGGCTTTCAGGAATGCGCGGGCGGTTTTCGCGTTTTCGGCGATGTAGGTGTCCAATTGTCCAGCGAGCGTGCGCGCCTCGGCCGGCAGCCAGCGCTCAGGAGGCGCGTCGCCCAGGGAGACAGGGATGAGATGCAGAGTGCCTGGTGCAGGTGCGTTCATGCGCGCGGCGCCTCCAGCGCGTCGAGGGGGTCAAGGCCGAATCCGGCCAGCAGCCGTGTCAGGGCGATCAAGGGCAGTCCGATCAGCGCGGTGGGGTCGTCGCTTTCAATGCGTTCCATGAGCGCAATGCCGAGCGATTCGGCCTTGGCGCTGCCGGCCGTATCGAAGGGCCGTTCGGCCGCGAGATAGGCGCGCAGGGCGCGGTCGGGGACATTGCGCAGCCTGCAGCGGGTCTCGACGGTGGCGCATTCGACGCGCTCGCCATCGTCGACGGCCACGGCGGTGTAAAAAGTCACCGTGTTGCCGCGCATGGCGCGCAGTTGCGCCAGCGCGCGATCGAAATCGCCCGGTTTGCCGATTACGCCTTCTCCCAGTGTGGCGACTTGGTCCGACCCGATCACCAGCGCGCCGGGGTGGAGCCGCCCGACCGCGCGCGCCTTGGACTTGGCAAGGCGCAGGGCCAGCGCGGCCGGCGCTTCGCCGGGTTGCGGCGTTTCGTCGACGCCAGGTGCCACCACGGCGAACGGCAGGCGCAAGCGCTCGAGCAGCTCGCGCCGATAGGGTGAGGTAGAAGCGAGGATCAGCGGCCGCAGGCCGGTTGGGTGTTCGGACATGAAAGCAGCAGGACGGGGTAAGTGATTGACTTGTTTGACTGTTTTTGAATTTTCGCGCTATTATCCACTGTTTTCCCGAGCTACCTTTTCCTTTTGGCGCTTGCGCGACTTTCCGGCGCGAGAGAGGGCTGGTTAATCCGGTCGGTTTCCTTTTGAGCTTTCGGCCCAGTGTTTTCTTGGGGTTGGCGCGCTTTGAGGTGGATGGTCGTGGTTCGGGGAGCGTAGCGGAATTCATTCCGGGAAGCATGTCGTGAAAGACGTCAGCGAAGCCGGCGCGGTGCGCCATATCGACGCGTTCGAGTTCGTCAGGCTCGGCCGCAAGGTCGAGGGTCGTGCTCCCCTGGTTCGATTCGTGCGCCTTCTCGAGGGGTTTCCCGAGCAGGATCCCGCGGCGCAGGTGCACTGGTCGGCGGCGGCCGATCGCGGCCCGCTCGGCGAGCCGTTGATCCGGCTCGGCGTTGAAACGGTACTCACCCTGCAATGCCAGCGGTGCCTCGGGCCCCTGGCGATGCCTATTGCGTCCCAGGTGGCATTGCAGTTGGTCGAGAGCGAGGCTGAGCTCGACGCTCCCGATGTCTTCGACGAGTCCGATTTGGAAGAAATCGGGACGGAGCGGGATTTCGAAAAGGTGCTGGGGTCGCGCAAGTTCGACCTGCTCGAGCAGGTCGAGGATGAATTGATCTTGAGCGTCCCTTATGTGCCTCGGCACGACGTGTGCCCCGCCGAGGGCGGCAAATCCGGCGAGGAGCCGGAGAAGCGGCCCTCGCCGTTTGCGGTGCTGGCCGAGCTGAAGGCTCGGTCGGGAGATGTCGGCAAATAAGCGACATTTTTTTGTGTATAGTCGCAGCGGGCGTGTCCTCCGGGTTGTTGGGCGGGCAAGCGCGATGCGGGCGAATGCGTGCTTGATGCAAGCGCGTTCGTAGTAATTAGGGTTTTTGGACGGCGTTTCGGGCAAGCCTGCGCAGGCCGCCGTCATTCAATTGAAAAAGCAGGTTTCAGAACTCGCGGCGGTTACGCGTAGGCTTCTGGCTTACAATGCGCGCCGTTCCTAGGAGTCTAGTCACATGGCCGTTCAGCAAAACAAGAAGTCGCCCTCCAAGCGTGGTATGCATCGCGCCCACGATTTCCTTACCAATCCTCCCATTGCGGTGGAGCCCACCACGGGCGAAACGCACCTGCGCCACCACATCAGTCCCAACGGCATTTATCGCGGTCGCAAAGTCCTCAAGACCAAGAACGACGAGTGATACAGGCCGACCCTGGGCAGTCGCTTGCGCTGGGGTCGTCACTCAGTGGTGGAATGCGGGCGCCGATGGGTCGGCATTCCACCCCTGGGCACTTGCGGAACCTTTTCTCCGGTCTTGTCTGTCCCGCCGAGCGATTTGCCGATGACTGATGCAGCACTCGTCTGTAGCGGTTCGGGCGATCGTCGCGGTCGCGGATGGGCGTCTCTGCGTCCATGGCTATGATCCGTATCGCGATCGATTGCATGGGGGGCGATTTCGGCCTTCCTGTGACGATTCCCGCTGCCCTGGCGTTTGCTGCCCGCCATCCCGGCACCGAATTGCTGCTGGTCGGCTTGGCCGACCAGATCGAGGCAGGCTTGGCTCGCGCCCATGCGTCCGCCGCACAGCGCGAGCGGCTGCGCATCGTGCCCGCCTCGGAAGTCGTCACCATGGACGACAAGGTCGAGGTCGCACTGCGCCGGAAGAAGGATTCCTCCATGCGCGTTGCGGCCGAGCTCGTTCGCGACGGGAAAGCCGACGCGTGCGTGTCTGCCGGCAATACGGGCGCATGGATGGCAATCTCGCGCTATGTACTGAAGACGCTCGACGGCATCGATCGTCCCGCCATCGCCAAAGCCATTCCCAATCAATTGGGAGGCATGACCGTCATCCTCGACCTGGGGGCCAACGTCGATTGCACGGCGGATCACCTGCTGCAGTTCGCCATGATGGGGTCTGCGCTGGTGTCGAGCGTGGGGCACCAGGAGCGGCCTTCCGTCGGGTTGCTCAATATTGGCGAAGAGGCCATCAAGGGCAACGACGTCGTCAAGCAGGCGGCGGAGCTGCTGCGCAGCAGTCCGTTGAACTTTTACGGCAACGTCGAAGGCAACGACATCTTCAAGGGTACGGTGGACGTCGTCGTCTGCGACGGCTTTGTTGGTAACATCGTACTCAAGTCCACGGAAGGCCTGGCCAAGATGCTGGGCGTCTTCATCAAAGAAGAATTCAAGAGAAACCTGTTCACGTTGTTGATGGGCGCCATCGCCACGCCGGTGTTGAATCGTTTCCGCCAGCGCGTGGATCCTCGCCGCTACAACGGGGCGGCGCTGCTAGGGTTGCGCGGCGTCGTCATCAAGAGCCATGGTTCAGCCGATACCTATGCGTTTGAGTGGGCGTTGCAGGACGCTTACGACGCTGTCGAAAGCGGTCTGCTCGCCAGGACGTCGCAGACCATTGCGCAGATGACGAGCATGCCGGCCGGCGGAACCCAGCAGGAGGCCGGCATAGCGCCGGCCTCGCATGGAGAAAGTGCATGAGTGCAACAGTGACGCGTCCGTCGGGCAATCCCACTACTGCGGTTTGGTCGAGAATCATCGGATCCGGCAGTTGCCTGCCCGAACGCGTGGTCAGCAATGATGAACTCGCCGCCGAGCTCGCTCAACGCGGAATCCAAACCTCGGATGCCTGGATCGTCGAGCGGACCGGAATTCGCCAGCGCCATATCGCGGCGCGCGGGGTGACTTCCAGTGAGCTGGGCGTGCAGGCTGCTCGGCGCGCGCTTGCCGACGCGGGCATCGAGGCCGCCGACCTCGACCTGATCGTGGTGGCCACCTCCACGCCGGATTTCGTGTTTCCCAGCACGGCTTGTCTGATCCAGGCCCAGCTTGGAGCTTCGCGTGCCGCGGCATTTGACGTCCAGGCCGTGTGCACGGGCTTCATCTATGCGCTGACCACCGCCGACAGCTTTGTGCGTGCAGGGCGCGCCCGTACCGCTCTGGTCATCGGCGCGGAGGTGTTCTCCCGCATTCTCGACTGGAATGACCGTTCTACTTGCGTGCTGTTCGGCGATGGCGCCGGCGCCGTGGTGCTCCAGGCTTCGCCCGAGCCCGGCGTGATGGCGGCCAAGCTGCATGCCGACGGTTCGCAGACCAAGATTCTTTGCGCTGCCGGCAACGTCGCCTATGGTGAGGTGACGGGCGATCCCTTCCTGCGCATGGAAGGGCAGGCGGTCTTCAAGCAGGCGGTCACGGTGCTGGAGCGCGTGGCGCACGAGGTGGTCGACGAGGCAGGCGTGCCGCTGTCCGACGTGGATTGGCTCATTCCCCACCAGGCGAATGTCCGCATCCTCAATGCCACCGCCAAGCGCCTCGGCATTCCTCTCGAGCGCGTCATCTCGACTGTCGACCTGCATGCCAATACCTCGGCGGCGAGCGTGCCCCTGGCCCTCGACGTGGCCCGGCGCGACGGGCGCGTCAAGCGGGGGGACTTGGTGATGCTGCAGGGGGTGGGCGGCGGATTTACCTGGGGCGCCGTGCTCGCACGCATGTGAGCGCCCGGAAACAGAGGTACCCATGACTAAAATCGCATTCGTCTTTCCCGGCCAGGGTTCGCAATCCGTCGGCATGCTCGACGGCTTCGCCGGCAATGCCGCCGTGGCCGATGTCGTGGCGCGCGCCAGCGCCGCCCTGGGCGAGGACCTCGCCGGCCTGATGGCCAACGGCCCCGCGGAAAAACTCAATCTCACCACGCACACGCAGCCTGTCATGTTGACGGCAGGCGTCGCTGCCTATGCCGCCTGGCAGGCAGCGGGCGGACCGGCCCCGGCGGTGGTGGCCGGGCACAGCCTGGGCGAATATGCCGCGCTGGTCGCCGCCGGTGCGCTGACACTCGAGGATGCCGTGCGTCTCGTCCGCATTCGCGCCGATGCCATGCAGTCCGCGGTGCCGGTCGGCGCAGGCGGCATGGCGGCCATCCTCGGCCTGAGCGACGACCAAGTGCGGGAAGTATGCGCCGCGTCGGCCCAGTCGGAAGTGGTCGAGGCAGTCAATTTCAATGCGCCCGCCCAGGTCGTGATCGCCGGCCACAAGGCGGCCGTGGAACGCGCATGCGAAGCCGCCAAGCAGGCCGGCGCCAAGCGCGCGTTGCCGCTGCCCGTTTCGGCCCCGTTTCACTCCAGCCTCATGCAGCCGGCCGCCGACACCTTGGCCAAGGCGCTCGAGGCCATCGATATCCAGTCGCCCCGCGTCCCGGTCCTGAACAACGTGGACGTGGCCGCGCCCACGGAGCCTGCGGCGATCTCGGATGCGCTGGTGCGGCAGGCCTGGCATCCGGTACGATGGGTAGAAACCATACAAACCATGCAGGCCAAGGGCATCACCCATGTCGTCGAATGCGGGCCCGGCAAGGTCTTGACCGGATTGACCAAGCGTATCGCGCCCGGGTTGACGGCATTGGCCGTCACCGACGAGGCGTCGCTGAAGGCCGCCTTGGAGGCAGTAGCCGGCGGGGCTTGAGTCGCTTTTCGTGTTCCGCGGCTTCCGAGGTTCGGGGCGGTGGACAGGCCTGGGCGCCGTTCGGTGCCTGGGGGCGAGCCCCCGCGCATAGGCCGCGGGTGGGATCGCGCAGGTAACGGAAGGAAAGGTTGAACCGGCGCGGAGCGGGTGGCCGCGCCAGTCGGATAGAAGGAAGAAACCATGGAATTGCAAGGCAAAGTCGCGTTGGTGACGGGAGCGTCGCGGGGGATAGGCAAGGCAATCGCGGCTGAACTGGCCGCGCGGGGCGCGACGGTGATCGGTACCGCCACCACCCAAGCCGGCGCCGAGGCCATTACCGAAGCGCTTGCCGCCTATCCGGCCAAGGGCCGCGGCGCGGTGCTGCAAGTCAATGATGGCGCGGCCGTGGATGCGCTGGTGGACCAAATCGGCAAAGCCGAGGGCGGCCCGCACATTTTGGTGAACAACGCCGGCATTACCCGGGATACACTCGCGATGCGCATGAAGGACGAGGATTGGTCGGCCGTGATCGACACCAATCTGACGGCGGTATTCCGCTTGTCGCGCGCCGTCATGCGGGGGATGATGAAGGCGAAATGGGGCCGCATCATCAACGTGACGTCCGTGGTCGGTGCCAGCGGCAACGCCGGTCAGGCCAACTATGCGGCGGCCAAGGCGGGCGTGGCGGGCATGACCCGTGCTCTGGCTCGGGAACTGGGTAGCCGCAACATTACCGTCAACTGCGTTGCTCCCGGGTTCATCGACACCGACATGACCCGGGCTCTTGGAGAGGATCAAACCGGCGCCCTGCTGGGACAGATTCCGCTGGGCCGCCTCGGTAGTCCCGAAGACGTCGCTCACTGCGTGGCTTTTCTGGCCTCGCCCGGGGCGGGGTACGTTACCGGCGCCACGTTGCACGTCAACGGCGGCATGTTCATGAACTGATTTCCGCGTATTGCGACCGCGATATGCATTCGTCCGGCTGGGGCGCTTTAGACAAGCGAGCTTGGCTATAATTCACTTAGATATAGACCCTTTTGGAGGATCTCCATGGATAGCATCGAACAGCGCGTGAAGAAGATCGTCGCTGAGCAACTCGGCGTCAACGAAGCCGAGATCAAGAACGAATCTTCTTTTGTCGACGACCTCGGTGCCGATTCGCTCGATATGGTTGAGCTCGTGATGGCGCTCGAGGACGAGTTCGAGACCGAGATTCCCGACGAAGAAGCAGAGAAGATCACGACCGTGCAACAAGCCATCGATTACGTTGGCGCGCACATCAAGAAGTAAAGAGTCGCTATGCGATGACGCAGGCGGCTCATCGGCCGCCTTCATTTTTTACGTTCGGCGCGGCCATGCGCGACCTTGCCGGAAGCGGCGGGAGGGCAGCTGCCGGATTCGCTTTTTCTGCGCGCACTTGAGGAGTAGTCAGTGAAGCGACGCGTCGTCATCACCGGTCTCGGTATCGTTTCCCCCGTGGGCAATGACATCGCCTCCGCATGGGACAACATCGTCAACGGCCGTTCAGGCATCGACCGCATCACGCGCTTCGACCCGACTGATTTCAACTGCCACATCGCTGGTGAAGTCAAAGGATTCGATGCTACCCAGTACATCCCCGCCAAAGAAGTGCGCCAGATGGATACCTTCATCCATTACGGCATTGCTGCCGGCGTGCAGGCGATACAGGACAGCGGGCTGGAAATTACCGAGGCCAATGCTGAGCGCATTGGGGTCATCATCGGTTCAGGCATAGGCGGCTTGCCGCGCATCGAAGAAACCGAGGCCGAATATCTGCAACGCGGCGCTCGCCGCATTTCGCCTTATTTCGTTCCTGCATCACTGATCAACCTGATCTCCGGCCAGCTCTCGATCCGCTTCGGCATGAAAGGTCCGAGCTATGCCGTGGTGTCCGCGTGCACGACCGGTCTGCACAGCATCGGCGACGCCGCCCGCTTGATCGAGTACGGGGATGCCGACGTCATGGTGGCCGGCGGTGCGGAATCGACCGTTTCACCGCTGGGCATCGGGGGGTTCGCTGCCATGCGGGCGCTGTCCACCCGCAACGATGATCCCAAGACCGCATCGCGTCCCTGGGACCGCGACCGCGACGGTTTCGTGCTCGGTGAAGGCGCCGGGGTGCTGGTGCTCGAGGAGTATGAACATGCCAAGAAGCGCGGCGCGCGCATTTATGGCGAGTTTGCCGGCTACGGCATGAGCTCCGATGCCCACCACATCACCGCCCCGGACCGCGAAGGGCCTTGCCGCGGGATGGTTAACGCCCTGCGCAACGGCGGGATCAATAAGGATGAGGTCCAGTACGTCAATGCCCACGGCACGTCCACCCCGCTGGGCGACAAGAACGAGACCGAGGCGCTCAAGCTGGCGTTCGGGGACCATGCCAAGAAGCTGGTCGTCAGCTCGACCAAGTCCATGACCGGGCACTTGCTGGGCGCTGCCGGCGGCATCGAGGCCGTTTTCACGACGCTCGCGGTGTATCACCAAATTGCGCCGCCTACGATCAATATCTTCAATCAAGATCCCGAATGCGATCTCGATTACTGCGCCAACGAGGCGCGGCAAATGAAGATCGATGTCGCGCTGTCGAATTCCTTCGGGTTCGGCGGCACCAACGGCACCATGATCGTACGCAAGGTCTGATTTGAGTGACGTCAGGGTATCCGGGGCGCAGTTTTCGGGCTTGGCCATGCTGGCGAATCTCCGGCGTTCGCGTCGCGCCGGCGTGGCGGGACGCTGCATAGCGGGGTCTGCGGGGCTGGCCGCGGCCTTGGCCGCGTATTTCGCGCTGGCCGGAGGGGGCCTCGCGTCGATGGCGGCGGCCGCCATCGGGCTGCTTGCGTTCCTGGTCTTTGATGCACTGCAACGCCGGTCTTTGGCACCCGGTTACCGCGCGGTAGCCGTAGATGCTGGCGGGAATTGGATGTTGGCCGATGCCGAGGGCTGGCGGCGTTTCCGTTTGCAGCGGATCTGGCGCTCGCCCTTGGGGTGGCTGACATTGGAAGGAAGCCTGGCCCCCGCACCGGGGCGCGCCGGCATGCCGCGCACTGCCCGCCTCACGATCTGGCCTGACAGCCTCTCCGCAGGCGAGTGGCGTGCCGTGCGCATTGCCGCCGCCTGGACCGAGCAGCGGGAAGACGGGCTGCTGGTGAGGCCGCAGGCCCGCGATCCACGCCTGGGGTACCCAGCATGACGAGCGAGCGCGACGTCGATGCCGAGCTGGTCTCCCGGGTGCAGCGGGGCGACAAGAAAGCTTTCGAACTGTTGATGCTGAAGTATCAACGGAAGATCTTGCGCTTGCTTTCCCGGTTCATTCGCGACCCGGCCGAGGTCGAAGACGTCGCCCAGGAAGCCTTCATCAAGGCATACCGCGCGCTGCCCCAGTTTCGCGGCGACAGCGCTTTCTATACCTGGCTGTACCGCATCGCCATCAACACGGCGAAGAATCATTTGTCGGCTTCGGGGCGGCGCCCCAGCTCACCGTCTGAATACGAGAACGAAGACGGTGAAACTTTCGACGAAACCGATAACCTAAGCGATATCAACACGCCAGAATCCATGATGGCGACGCGCGAAATTGCCGAAACGGTCAATTTGGCAATCGAGGCGCTGCCTGAAGAGCTGCGGACGGCTATCGTGTTGCGTGAAATCGAAGGAATGAGCTATGAGGACATCGCGCAGTCGATGGGATGCCCCATAGGTACCGTACGCTCCCGTATATTCCGGGCGCGTGAGGCGATAGCGGCCCGGCTCAGGCCCCTGTTGGGCACCCAGGAAGACAAGCGGTGGTAGCCCCAAGGGGTGCTGGTCGGCAGGAAGTTTAGGCAAAATGGCAAGTTACCGGGCTATCGGCAGCCCCGGAGGTTATGGAAATGCAGGCGACATCTCATCGGAGTGAGTCCGTCGGTTCAGTCTCGGCGACGGCCGCGCCGGGTGTCCAGGACGGACTGCAGCAGGCCCAAGTGGAAGAGTGGCTGTCTGCATACATGGACGGTGAGCTCGACGTTTCCGACTCTGCCGCCTTCGCGGCCGGCTCCGCCCGCCTGTCGGAGCATTTGGCGAGTGCGAAAGGCCAGTCCGATTGGGACCTCTACCATCTCATCGGCGACGTGGTGCGCACCCCGGACCTCGCGTTGCCCGTTTCGGCGCAATTCCATCGCCGTTTGGCCGAAGCACTCGAGCGGGAGCCCGCCATCGTTGCCGCGCCCAAGCGGACCTCCCGCCGGTTCATGGTCCGCTATGGCTTTCCGGGGCTGGCGGCGGCTGCGGCCGTCGCCTCGGTCACCTGGATCGCCCAGCCCTATTTCGGCGGGCAGGGCGTTCCGGTCGAATTTTCCGCCAGCACGCAGCCGGTGGCTGCGCCTGCGGTGGTTCCGGTAGCGGCGCAAGCGCGTCCGCGCAGCGTCGATCCCCAGGTGGACGTCGTGCTGGGCGAGTATCTCGACGCCCATAGGCAAATCGCCGGTCGCGGCGCCATTCGCCAGGTTTCTGCCACCACGGTCGATTCTCCCGTAGGACAACGTTGAAGGAAGGTCGCGTGTCGGAGGTCAGTCGTTCGGTCGTTGGGACGCCCATTCGTTTCCTGATGTTCGCCGCGATGTGCTTGCTCCCCGTTGCGGCGCAAGCGCAGGTCGCGCCCCCTGCGGTGCTGGTCGACGATATCGAGTTGTTGCAACGCATCCAAACGTCGGCGCGCGAGCTCGACTATGCGGGGGTGTTCGCGTACCAGCAGGGCTCCTCCATGCAGTCGTCGCGCATCACGCATGTCTTCGATGGCAAGAACGAGCGCGAGCGGCTGGAGCTGCTTGATGGCCAGCCGCTGGAATTCCTCCGCCAAGACGACGAAATCCAATGCCTGTTGCCTGAAAAGCGGGCCGTCCTGATCGAAACCCGCACCGCCCGTGATCGCTTTCCCGGCCTGATGATAGGCAGTGCGCGGCAGTTGACCGCCCATTACCAAGTGAGCGTCGACCCAGAGCCCCAGCGGGTGGCCGACCGCGATTGCCAGGTTATTACGCTGCGCCCCCGGGACAACGACCGCTACGGGTATCGCCTGTGCACGGACGTCGATTCGGGGCTGCTGCTGCGCGCCCAGACGCTGTCCCCCGAAGACGAGGTCGTCGAGCAGGTCGCTTTCCTCGCGTTGCAGATTGGCGCGGAGGTCGATCGCAAGCAGCTCAAGCCGCGTTGGAAGACGGACGGTTGGCGGGTGGTGCGCACGCACCTGAACCCGGTCAAATTGTCAGAGCTGGGCTGGAAGGTGGGAGAGCCAGCCGGTTTTCTCAAAATGCTGGAGGTCCAGCGTTCAATGGGCGGCAAGCCCGACGTCAAGCAGGTCATGCTGTCGGACGGCCTGGCGGCGGTATCCGTTTTCATCGAGCCGTACAGTGAAGGGCACCCGCGCCAGGCCGGCCCGGGCGCGCGCGGCGCCATCCACGTCGTCGGGCGCAGATTGGGCGACTACTGGATTACTGTACTCGGCGAGGCCCCCCTGGGTACCATTCAACAAATCGCCGATTCCGTCAGCTATACGCCGGCGCCTGCGCGCAAGCCCTGATGCGGCCGGCATCGTTTTCTTAACCCGGAGCTTACATGTCAGCAGTTTTTTCCTTGGCTGCCCGCCAGCCGTACGACATGAATTCCAGAACGCCCGCAGCCCCTGAAGCCACCTCCCGGCGCGGGTGGGGTTGGGCGTGCAGGGTCGTCGTTGCGCTGTGCGCCGCTGCAGCCCTCTTCGTGGGACAGGGGGAGGCCCGGGCCCAGAGCCGCGGCTTGCCGGATTTCACGGACTTGGTTGCCAAGTCCGAGCCTGCGGTGGTCAACATCCGCACCACGGCCCGCGCAGTGGTGCGCAGTCCGTTCGGGGGCGGCCAGGATCCTTATGAGCTGTTCCGCTGGTTCTTCGGGCCGGATTTCGTGCCCCCGGGGCGCAACCCCCGCGCGCAGCCCGAGGAAGAGGGGCGCGAGGTGCCCCGCGGCGTGGGGTCGGGGTTTTTCATCTCGTCAGACGGTTACATCCTGACCAATCACCACGTTGTCAGCGGCGCGGACGATATTTACGTCACATTGACGGACCGGCGGGAATTCAAGGCCAAGGTGATCGGCTCGGACGAGCGCACCGACGTCGCGCTGATCAAGATCGACGCGACCGGCACCACCGCGTTGAAACCGGGCGACCCCAATCAGCTGCGCAAGGGTGAATGGGTGCTCGCGATTGGTTCGCCCTTCGGGTTGGATTCCACCGTCACGGCGGGCATCGTCAGCGCCACCGGCCGCGATACGGGGGACTACCTGCCCTTCATCCAGACCGACGTGGCCGTCAACCCCGGCAATTCGGGCGGTCCGCTGCTCAACATGCGTGGAGAGGTGGTGGGGATCAACTCCCAGATCATTTCCCGCAGCGGCGGTTTCATGGGCATCTCGCTGGCCATTCCCATCGACCAGGCCATGCGCGTGGCAGAACAATTGCGCACGTCGGGGCGGGTCATCCGCGGCCGCATCGGGGTGCAGATCGGCGAGGTCAGCAAGGAAGTCGCGGACGCCATTGGCCTGGGGCGTACGGCGGGTGCCTCCGTGGGCATGGTCGAGCCGGGCAGCCCGGCTGAGAAGGCCGGCATCGAACCGGGCGACGTCATCCTGAAATTCAATGGCAAGACCATCGAGCGTTCGTCAGACCTGCCGCGCACTGTTGGCGAAACCAAGCCGGGCACCAAGGCGACCGTGCAGGTATGGCGGCGCGGCAGCCTGCGCGAGCTGACCATCACAGTGGGCGAGATGGAGCCCGAGAAGAGCGCCGCCCAGGCCGAAGAGGGGGGGCAAGCCCAGAAAACCAATGCGCTCGGCCTGATCGTGTCCGACCTCTCCGCAGCGCGTCGCCGCGAATTGCGCGTCCGTGGGGGCGTGCAGGTGGAGGCGGCAGATGGTCCGGCCGCCCGCGCCGGCATCCGCCAGGGCGATGTGTTGCTTGCACTCGACAATATCGAGATCACCAACGCGGCCCAGTTCAACGCCCTGGTGGCCAAGCTGGACCGCAGCCGGAGCCACGTCGTGCTCGTCCGTCGGGGTGATCTGACGCAATGGGTACCGATCCGTCCGGCGAGGTAATCGGCAGACATTCGCGCTCGGCGGTAAAATGCCGGGTCGCGACAAATGACACCGGCTGCGGGACGAGTTTTCCGCGCGGCCGGCCATAGGAGGGGCGCGTTGCGCCCCCTTTTTTTGCAAGTCCCGAGGGCGCCGGGGCCGGGTTTCGCCGGCTCATCGCGCCGCCCCCCCGTGGGGGAGCGGCGCCGGGCCGCCTGGGAGTGGGCTCATTACTTCGGATCGCATGCAGCACATACGCAATTTCTCCATCATTGCCCACATCGACCACGGCAAATCGACGCTTGCCGACCGCATCATTCATCGCTGCGGCGGCTTGTCCGATCGCGAGATGGAGGCCCAGGTGCTCGACTCGATGGACATCGAGCGCGAGCGCGGCATCACGATCAAGGCTCAGACGGCGGCGCTGCGCTACCAGGCGCGGGACGGGAAGGTTTACAACCTGAACCTGATCGACACCCCGGGGCACGTCGATTTTTCCTATGAGGTCAGCCGTTCGCTCTCGGCGTGCGAGGGCGCCTTGCTGGTGGTCGATGCCTCGCAGGGCGTCGAAGCCCAGACGGTGGCGAACTGCTATACGGCGATCGAGCTGGGCGTGGAAGTGGTGCCCGTCCTGAACAAGATGGACCTGCCTCAGGCAGATCCGGACGGGGCCAAGCAGGAGATCGAGGAGGTCATCGGCATCCCCGCCGATGACGCCATTCCCGCCAGTGCCAAGACCGGCATGGGCATCGACGACATCCTCGAGGCCGTGGTTGCCCGCATTCCTCCCCCGAAAGGGGATGCGACGGCACCGTTGCAAGCCCTCGTCATCGATTCGTGGTTCGATAACTACGTCGGCGTGGTGATGCTGGTGCGCGTGGTCAACGGCGTGGTCAAGCCCAAGGACAAGCTGCTGCTGATGGCCACTGGCGCGACCCATTTGTGCGAGCAGGTGGGGGTGTTCACGCCCAAGTCCGAGGCGCGGCCGCAGCTCTCGGCCGGGGAGGTCGGGTTTGTGATCGCCGGCATCAAGGAGCTCAAGCACGCCAAGGTGGGCGATACCATTACGCATGCCGCCCAGCCTGCACCCGCGCCGCTGCCCGGCTTCAAGGAGGTCAAGCCCCAGGTGTTCGCCGGCCTCTACCCAGTGGAGTCGAGCGAATATGACGCGCTGCGTGATTCGCTCGAAAAGCTCAAGCTGAACGACGCCGCCCTCATGTACGACCCTGAGGTGTCGCAGGCGCTGGGCTTCGGCTTCCGCTGCGGGTTCCTGGGGCTGCTGCACATGGAAATCGTGCAGGAGCGCTTGGAGCGCGAGTTCGACATGGACCTGATCACCACCGCGCCGTCGGTGGTCTATGAGGTCGTGTTGCGCGACGGTTCGGTGGTGATGGTCGACAGCCCGTCGAAGATGCCCGAGGTCGGGCGCATCGCCGAGGTCCGCGAGCCCATCGTGACGGTCACGTTGTTCATGCCCCAGGAGTACGTGGGGCCGGTCATGACGCTGTGCACCTCCAAGCGCGGCATCCAGACCAACATGGCCTACCACGGCCGCCAGGTGCACCTGACGTACGAGATGCCCCTGGCCGAGATCGTGCTCGATTTCTTCGACAGGCTGAAGTCGGTCTCGCGCGGTTATGCGTCTATGGACTATGAGTTCAAGGAATACCGCAGCGCCGATGTGGTGCGCGTGGACTTGCTGATCAACGGCGACAAGGTCGATGCGTTGTCGCTGATCGTGCACCGCGCCAACGCCCGGGCCCGCGGGCGGGAGATCACGGCCAAGATGCGCGAGCTGATACCCCGCCAGATGTACGACGTCGCGATCCAGGCTGCGATCGGCGCAGAGGTCATCGCCCGCGAGAACGTCAAGGCCTTGCGCAAGAACGTGCTCGCCAAGTGCTATGGCGGCGACATCACCCGCAAGAAGAAGCTGCTCGAGAAGCAAAAGGCGGGGAAAAAGCGCATGAAGCAGGTCGGCAGCGTCGAGATTCCCCAGGAGGCGTTCCTGGCCATTCTGCAGGTGGAAGACAAATGACTAACAGTATGTTGAACCTGGTTGGGGAGAGGGCGACATGAGCCTGAATTTCGCGCTGATTCTATTCGTGCTGCTGATCGTGACCGGCGTCGTGTGGGTGGTCGACCGGGTATCGCTGCGGCCACAGCGCAACCAGCGCATGGCGCGCGCCGCAGCCGAGTTCGATGCTGGCCGGGCTCACTCGGTGCGCGCTGCCAGTGGCGAAGCGGAAGCAGCGCGCCAGCGCCAGGAGGCCGTCGACCGAGCAGGGAAAATGCCGTGGTGGGTGGAATACTCGGTCAGCTTTTTCCCGGTGATCCTGTTTGTGTTCGTGCTGCGCTCCTTCGTGGTCGAGCCGTTCCGCATCCCATCCGGGTCCATGATGCCCACGCTGCAGATCGGCGACCTGATCCTGGTCAATAAATTCTCTTACGGCTTGCGCCTGCCCATCGTCGACAAGAAAGTGGTGCCGCTGGGTGATCCGCAGCGGGGCGACGTCATAGTCTTTCGCTACCCCGTGGATCCCCAGGTCGATTACATCAAGCGGGTCATCGGCCTGCCCGGCGACGAAGTCGCATACATCAACAAGCGGTTGACCATCAACGGCGTGGAAGTACCCATAACGCAAAAAGGGGAATACTTTGATCCGGACCGAGTTTCTTACGCGACCCTTTATTCCGAAAAGTTAGGCGAAGTTGAGCACAATATATTGATAGATAGCCACAGATCGCCGGAGGTTGAGCCGTTTGGCAGCTTTCCGCACCGAGATGCGTGCCAGTACTCGCGGGAGGGCGTGCGTTGCAAAGTGCCCGCAGGCAACTATTTCGTCATGGGCGATAATCGGGACAATAGCGCGGACAGCCGGTATTGGGGCTTCGTGCCCGATTCGCATATCGTGGGCAAGGCGTTCTTCGTCTGGATGAATTTCGGGAACCTGAAACGGATTGGCCGCTTCCATTGATTTTTTTCGCCATGCGTCCTATTGCATGAAACAGACGTCGATCTCGCTTGGCGCCGGGGCATGGGCAGCACCGTCCGCCCGCTGGCCGGGCGCAGCGGTAGGCGGAAGGCGGGCCCCAGGTCGGCTCGGCCGGTTCGTTAGCGCCAACCCCCGGGGGGCGCGTGAGGCGCACGAGGGAGAGTGGTCTTGAACGCTCTGGAAACCAGCCTGGCCTATAGCTTCAAGAACAAGAGCCTGTTGGAGCAGGCTTTGACGCATCGCAGCCATAGCAGCAAGCACAACGAGCGGTTGGAGTTCTTGGGCGACAGCGTGCTTAATTGCGCGGTTGCTTCCTTGCTCTATGAGCGTTTTTCCAGGATAGACGAGGGCGATCTTTCGCGCCTGCGCGCCAATCTGGTCAAGCAGGCTTCGCTCGCCGAAATCGCTCAGCGCGTGGAGCTCTCCCGCTTCTTGCGCCTGGGAGAAGGTGAGCTGAAGAGCGGGGGCTTTCGCCGCCCCTCGATCCTGGCCGATACCCTGGAGGCGATCTTCGGCGCCATCTTCCTGGACGGTGGGTTCGATGCGGCAAGCGCGGTGATCGCCCGGCTGTACAAACCGGTGCTCGAGACCGTGGACCCCAAGACTTTGGGCAAGGACGCCAAGACCCTGCTGCAGGAATACCTGCAGGGGCGCAAGATTGCGCTGCCCGTCTATACGGTGGTGGCGACGCACGGGGCCGCGCATAGCCAGGAATTCGAGGTGGAGTGCGCCATCCCTAAGCTGGAAGTCCAGGTCGTCGGGGTGGGCGGGAGCCGGCGTGCCGCCGAGCAAGCCGCCGCCAAGCAGGCGCTCGAGGCCGCGCTTGCGGCCAATCCTTCCCCCGCCAAGCGGGCGCCGCGTGCCCGCAAGACGGCCCAGCTGTCCCTGCCCGTCGCCGTCGTCCAGGAGGTGACCGACAGTTCGAGCGGCAATCCGCAGCCGGCCGAGCCCGCGCCTGCGGCAAGCGACGGCACCAAGGTGGATTCCGGGGCCGATGCGGTCCAAGTTCCACCTTCGACGGCGACCGCATCCAAGGCTGCACTTTCGGCCCCGGTACCCAAGAAATGAACACTCCGCCCGCATCCCAAGCCGGCAGCCGTTGCGGTTTCGTCGCCATCGTCGGCCGCCCCAACGTCGGCAAATCCACCTTGCTGAACGCCTTGATCGGCGCCAAGGTGAGCATCGTTTCGCGCAAGGCCCAGACCACCCGCCACCGCATCCACGGCGTCTATACCCGCGGCGCAGAGCAATTCGTGTTCGTCGATACGCCGGGCTTCCAGACCCGTCACGGCGGCGCGATGAACCGCATGATGAATCGCGTCGTGACGCAGGCCCTGGCGGATGTCGACGTGGTCGTGCATGTAGTGGAGGCGGGCAAGTGGTCGGAAGGGGATGCCAACCTGCTTCCGCTCCTGCCTGCCCGGGCGCGCCGGATCCTGGCGGTGAACAAGATCGACCAGCTTAAGAACCGTGATTTGCTGTTTCCCTACGTGGCCCGGGTCACGCAGCTGCATCCCTACGACGCCGTGGTGCCGATCAGCGCGGCCAAGTCCCGGCAGCTCGACGAATTGCTGGACGAAATCGCGGCAGGCCTGCCCGAAGGCGAGCATATGTTCGAGGAAGACACGCTGACCGATCGTCCCGTGCGCTTCATCGCGGGGGAGTTGATCCGCGAGAAGATCTTCCGCTTGGTGGGCGACGAGCTGCCCTACGGCTCGACCGTTGTCATCGAACAATGGGAAGAGAAACCCCGCGTCACCCGCATTGCGGCCTGCGTCATCGTCGACCGCGAGAGTCACCGCCCCATCCTGCTGGGCGCGGGGGGGGAGCGCATGAAGCGCATCGCCACCGAGGCCCGGCAAGATATTTCCAAGTTGATCGACCGGCCCGTGCATCTCGAGATCTACGTGAAGGTGCGCAAGGGTTGGGCCGAGCGCGAAAGCGCGCTGCGCGATTTGGGTTATGAATAAATCGCGGGATCCCGCGACGTCTGACCAAGCCTGGGAGGGTGCTGCAGGGTCGCTGTTCCGGCGGGCGCCGGCGCCCGAGGCTGCGGCGCCCAAGCGGGTGCGCAGCCGGGGCCATCGCGTGGACGAGGTGCCCGCGTTTTTGCTCCACAGTTATCCTTACCGAGAGAGTTCGCTGATCCTGGACGTGTTCACGCGCACGCACGGCCGGCTTGCGCTGGTGGCCAAGGGCGCCAAGCGGCCTCATTCGGCGCTGCGCCCGGTGCTGGCCGTCTTCCAGCGGCTCAAGTTGTCGTGGAGCGGCGCCGGCGAGGTCAAGACGCTCACCCGCGCCGAATGGTCCGGCCCGCCGCAGCGCCTCGAGGGTGCGGCGGCGATGTCGGCCTGGTACCTGAACGAATTGCTGCTGCGGCTGCTCGTCCGTGAAGATCCGCACGAAGCGCTGTACGACGCGTATGCGCAGGCGCTGGCGCGCCTGACGGTCCAGCCCCAGCTGTCGGCCACGCTACGCGAGTTCGAGTGGCGCCTGCTGTGTGAAATCGGCTATGGATTCGATCCTGCAGCAACCGGCGACGGCACGCCCGTACAGGCCGGTGCGCGGTATCGCGTGCCCCTCGAGGCCGGTCCCGAGCTCGAGGAAGGGGGGACGTCGTTGGGTACGCCCATGTCGGGCCGGGCATTGCTGGCCTTGGCCGAAGGCCGCTTCGACGATGCCACCGCGGAGCCGGAGCTGCGGCGGCTGTTGCGCGAGCGGCTGGACTATCATATGAGCGGTCGGCCTCTGGCAACGCGGCAAGTGCTGCGCGATCTCCAGTTTTTCCTGCCTTCGCGCGCTGCCGGAAGGTCCCCAGAGAGTGAAGCGGGCGGACCGGCCGAGCCGGCGCCTTCCATCCGGGACGGCAATGGCGGCAGAGCGTGATGCGAATATATGAGCTGCTTTCACCATGATTGATCTGGGCGTCAACATCGACCACGTCGCAACCCTGCGCCAACAGCGCCACGTTTCCTACCCCGATCCGGTCCGGGCCGCGTTGATCGCGGAGGACGCGGGCGCCGACCTGATTACCCTGCATTTGCGCGAGGACCGGCGGCACATCCAGGATGCCGACGTCGAAGCCTTGCGCGGCAAGCTGCGCACTCGCATGAATCTCGAATGCGCGATCACGCCCGAGATGCTGGAGATCGCCTGTCGCATCCGGCCGCACGATGTCTGTCTCGTGCCCGAAAAGCGGCAAGAGTTGACCACAGAGGGTGGGCTGGACGTGTTGAACCACTTCGAGGAAGTGCGCACGGCCGTGTCGCGGCTCCACGATGCGGGCGTGCGCGTGTCGCTCTTCATCGATCCGGAGGCCGCGCAGATCGAAGCGGCCGCGCGCACGGGGGCGACGGTCATCGAATTGCATACCGGCGCATACGCCGAGGCCCCGGCCGAGGCGGCCGCGGCGGAGCTTGCGCGCATACGGGAGGCCGTTGCCGAAGGGCTGAGGCAGGGGTTGCGCGTGAATGCCGGCCATGGGTTGCATTACGAAAACGTGCAACCGGTGGCGGCGCTCGAGGGCATTGCCGAGCTCAACATCGGTCACGCCATCATCGCCCAGGCCGTATTCTGCGGGCTGGAAACCGCGGTGCGGGACATGAAGGCCTTGATGATCGCTGCGCGGAGCAAGGCCCAGCAAGGCGCCACGTCGAGGCCGGTGCGTTGACGCTGCACGCCTCTTCCGCCGTGCCGGCTGCGATCGCCGGAGTGGGCATCGATTTGCTCCGCGTCGAGCGCATCGAGCGCGCGCTGGCCCGCCATGGCGACCGTTTTGCCCAGAAGGTGTTGGGAGGGGAAGAATATGCCAAGTTCCTCGCCCGCCGAAGCCGGGATCCGCGGCGCGGGGTGCGGTTCCTTGCGACGCGCTTTGCCGCCAAGGAGGCGTTTTCCAAGGCGATCGGGCTCGGCATGCGCATGCCCATGAGCTGGCGGCGCATGCAGGCCTTGAACGCGCCGGGCGGTCGCCCCGTCGTCGTGTTGGCCGAGCCGCTCAAGTCCTGGTATGAGGCGCGTTTCGGCGCCGCCCATGTGTCGTTGACGGACGAGCATGACATGGTCGCGGCCTACGTGATCGTCGAAACTCGCCGTACACCGTGATATCCCAGATGACCAAGATAACGAAACCCTCGCCTCCATCCAGCCGTACCCGGCTTCCTCCCGGCCCCGTCATGGTAGACGTGGCCGGTACCGCATTGACCAAGGCCGAAACGCGGCGCTTGCGCCATCCCATGGTGGGCGGGGTGATTTTGTTCGCCCGTAATTTCCACAGCCGCGAGCAACTGAGCGAACTGACTGCGGCCATTCATGCGGTGCGCCGCGAGCCTCTCCTGATTGCGGTGGACCACGAAGGAGGCCGGGTGCAGCGATTCCGCAGCGACGGTTTCACGAAGCTGCCGGCGATGCGGACCTTGGGCCGTCTCTGGGAGCGCGATCCGCTCGCCGCCATGCAGGCTGCCACCGATGTGGGGTGCGTGTTGGCCGGCGAGCTGCGCGCCTGCGGCGTGGACCTTAGTTTCACGCCCGTGCTGGACCTGGATTTCGGAGAAAGCCGCGTCATCCGGGATCGTGCATTTCACCGGGATCCGCGCGTGGTGGCCATGCTGGCGCGCGCCTTGGTCCAGGGAATGGCGACGGCAGGCATGGCGGCCTGCGGCAAGCATTTCCCCGGGCATGGTTACGCCGCAGCCGACTCTCACTTTGAGATTCCCGTCGACGAGCGCACGCTGGACGAGGTGCTGAACGAGGATGCGATGCCATATCAGTGGCTGGGCGACGCGATCCTGGGCGCGGTCATGCCCGCGCATGTGATTTATCCGAAGGTGGACAAGGCGCCTGCGGGATTCTCGCGCAAATGGGTAGGCTCCGTGCTGCGCAAACGGCTGGGCTATGGTGGCGCGGTTTTCTCGGACGACCTCTCCATGGAAGGAGCAGCCGTTGCGGGAGACATCCACGGACGCGCGCTTGCCGCGCTGCGGGCGGGCTGCGACATGGTGCTCGTGTGCAATCATCCCGATTGGGCGGACGACCTGCTCGCGCGCCTGGACTGGACGATGGACGAAACTTCCGTAGAGCGCATCCGTTCGCTCAGGCCTAGATTCGCTGCGCCGACATGGGGCGCTTTGCAGAACGATCCCCGCTACAGGAAGTCCCGTAAGGTCGTCCGGGAACTGGTGCGCGGCGAAATAGCGAGCTGAGGGAAATCATCGTCATGGCCAGGAGCAGGAAGAACCCGGCCACGGGGCAATCCGACGCGCAGGCGGTACAACAGTTCGACCAGGCGCCGCCGGCGGATGCGCGGACGCCGGCCCGCGAGCGTGACGAGCCGGGCACCGGCGCGGAATTCGACATCAAGGCGTTTCTCGCCCAACTGCCGCACTTGCCCGGCGTCTATCGCCACATCAATGCCGAGGGCGAGGTCATGTACGTCGGCAAGGCGCGCGACTTGAAGCGACGCGTCTCGTCGTATTTCCAGAAGCAGGTGAGCAGTCCCCGCATCGCCCACATGCTGGCGCGCGTGGCACGCGTGGAAGTGACGGTCACCCGCTCCGAGGCCGAAGCGCTGCTGCTCGAAAACAATCTCATCAAGTCGCTGGCGCCGCGCTACAACATCTTGTTCCGGGACGACAAGTCCTATCCGTACCTGAAGGTCAGCGGGCACGCGTTCCCGCGCATTGCCTATTACCGCGGCGCGACCGATCGCGCCAATCAGTACTTCGGGCCATTTCCCAACGTGTGGGCGGTGCGCGAGAGCATACAGGTCCTGCAGAAGGTTTTCCGCCTGCGTACTTGCGAGGACACGGTTTTCGCCAATCGCTCGCGCCCATGCCTGCTTTACCAGATCCATCGCTGTTCGGGGCCGTGCGTAGGCCTGATTTCGCAGGAAGACTACGGCCGCGACGTCGAACGCGCCACGCAGTTTCTGCGCGGCCAGACCCAGGCGGTCCTGAAAGACATCGAAACGCGCATGTTCGCCGCGTCGGCGGAAATGCGCTTCGAGGAAGCGGCCGTGCTGCGCGATCAACTGTCGGCGCTTTCCCGCGTCCTGCACCAGCAGACGATGGAAGGCGGCAGCGGGGATACGGACGTGATTGCCGTCGCCATGCAGGGGGGCAAAGCGTGCGTGAACCTGGCGATGATACGCGGCGGCCGGCACCTGGGCGACAAGGCTTTTTTCCCCGCGCACACCGACGGCGATTCGCCGGCCGACGTGCTGGAGGCTTTCATGTCCCAGCATTACATCGATCGCGCGCTGCCTGGGACCATCGTGGTGTCGCATGCGCTGCCCGATCCGGACTTGGTCGACATGCTGGCCGAACAGGCCGGGTCCAAAGTCAATCTCGTCAAGCAACCCCAGGGCGTGCGCAAGAGCTGGCTGGAGCAGGCGAGGAAGAACGCGGAGCTGGCGTTGGCGAGGGTGCTCGCCGAAGCCGGATCGCAGCAGGCCCGCACGCGGGCGTTGGCCCAGGTGCTGGGGATAGAAGGCGACGAGGCTGCGCTCGAGAGCCTGCGGATCGAATGTTTCGACATCAGCCATACGGCTGGCGAGGCCACCCAAGCCTCCTGCGTGGTCTATCACCATCACGCCATGCAGCCCAAGGAGTACCGTCGCTACAATATCAATGACATCACGGGCGGCGACGACTATGCAGCCATGCGCCAGGTGCTGACGCGCCGCTACGAAAAAATCGCCGACGGCGACGGCATCATGCCCGACGTCGTGCTGATCGACGGCGGCAAGGGCCAAGTAGAGGTGGCGCGCCAGGTTTTCGCGGAATTGGGCCTCGACATCGGTCTTCTGGTCGGCGTCGCGAAAGGCGAGGGGCGCAAGGTGGGCCTGGAGACGCTTGTCTTCGCGGACGGCAGGGAACCCCTGGCCCTTGGCGGCGAGTCGGCGGCCTTGATGCTCGTCGCCCAGATCCGCGACGAGGCCCACCGATTCGCCATCACTGGCATGCGGGCGCGGCGCGCGAAGGCGCGTAACGTATCTCGCTTGGAAGAGATCGAGGGCGTGGGCGCCAAACGCAGGCAACGGCTGCTAGCGCGCTTCGGTGGACTGCGCGGCGTCATGGCGGCCAGCGTCGAGGACCTCGCTTCCGTCGAAGGCATTTCACTTGAACTGGCCGACCGGATCTATCGGCAGCTGCATTGAGAACTTTTCCCCAGAGCCTGTTAGCATTCGACCATGCCTCCTCTGAATCTGCCGATAATCCTGACTTGGTTGCGGATCGCCATGATTCCGCTGATCGTCAGCGTGTATTACGTACCGGAGAACGTCTTCTCCTTGGTTGTACGCGATGCGCTGGCAACGGGCATGTTCATCTTCGCCGCATTGACGGATTGGCTCGACGGCTGGCTCGCCCGGCGGCTGAACCAGACTTCTTCGTTCGGCGCCTTTCTCGATCCCGTCGCTGACAAACTCATGGTGAGCGCTGCACTACTGGTGCTCTTGAACTTGGGGCGGATCGACGCGATGGTTGCCCTCATCATCATCGGCCGCGAAATCACGATCTCCGCGTTGCGCGAGTGGATGGCCAAACTCGGTGCCAGCACGAGCGTGGCTGTACATTGGCTCGGCAAATTCAAGACGGCGGCGCAGATGACCGCCATACCATGCTTGTTATACGGCCGTTCTGTGCTTGGCATCGATCTTTCGTGGTGGGGATCTCGCTTGATCGAGATCGCTGCGGTGCTGACGGTCTGGTCGATGATGTATTACCTACAGCGTGCATGGCCCGTCATCAGGAAATCAACCTAGGCGGACCAAGGGCATGCGGCAGTAAAAAAGGGAGACGACGTGCAGCAGGTGTTGGTTGCGCCAGGCTTGAGATTTGCCCGGCGCAGGCAAGATTGGAAAGTCATCGGGCTGGTGGGCGTTGCCCATGCGAGTTCCCATTTCTTCCAATTGGTGATCCCGTCGCTATTCGTGCCTCTGGCGGCGGAGTTCGGCTATAGCTATGCCGAGTTGGGCGTACTCGTCGCGGTCTTCTATGCCATGTCCGGCATCGGGCAGGCCTGTTCCGGCTTCGTCGTGGACCGGGCCGGTGCGCGTCCGGTGCTCTGGTTCGGATTGTCGTGTTTCGTCGTTGCCGGCGTGATGTTGGGCGTCGCCCCCGGCTACGCCTGGTTGCTGGCGGCGGCTGTCGTGGCCGGCGTGGGCAATTCCGTTTTCCACCCTGTGGATTTCTCCATCCTGAATCAGCGCGTCAGCGCGCCGCGGCTCGGCCATGCGTTCAGCGCGCACGGCATTACCGGCAATCTCGGCTGGGCCGCGACGCCGGTATTCATGACCAGCCTCACCCATCTCTTCAACTGGCGCGTGGCCGCGTTCGGCGCGAGCCTCGCGCTGGGGGTGGTGCTCGCCTTGACCATCCTGGGAAGGCGTTTGTTGGCCGTGGGCATCGTCCGCAAGCCGAAAGGCGCCGCGCGGAACGCCGGAGCAGGCAACCCCGGCAGTGCTTCGCCGCTGCGCCTGCTCGCCAATCCGGTGGTATGGGGCGCCTTTCTGTTCTTCACGTTTTCGTCGATCGCGATCTCCGCAGTCCAGAACTACACCTTGCCCATTTTGACGGCAACCTACGACATCTCGAGCGTGGCGGCCAGTACGGCGTTGTCAGGGTATATGGTGGCAGGCGCGATAGGGATGGTGATGGGCGGCTTCCTGGTCTCGAGCAGCCCGCACAGCGAGCGCATCGTGGGCATGTCCTTTATCGCCGCGGGGTTTTTATTGGCAGTCCTTGCGATGGGATGGCTCCCCGCCGCCGCGGCCGTGCCCGGCGTGGCCTTGGCCGGGTTGTGCGCCGGCGTGGCGGGCCCGTCCCGCGACATGCTGGTGCGCCGCGTGACACCGCGCGGTTCCACGGGCTCCGTTTACGGGCTGGTGTATTCCGGCATGGATACCGGGTCCGCGGTGGCCCCGCTGGCGTTTGGCGTCCTGCTCGATGCCGGGTTACGCCAGGGGCCTTACCTCGGGGCATGCCTCGCATTCTTGCTATCGGCGGGGTTTGCGGCCTTGATCGCCGCCCGTGCGCGCCGAGCGCACTGACCCGCCGCGCCGGCATCCGTGAATCGGGGCTATAGTGGTTCCACGGTGCCGGGTTATTCCGCATCCGTCGCGGTGGAACGCGTCTTTCAACCTGTCATAATCACAATATCGTGACAATCTTTTCGTTTCGATAACATTTGTTTTGAATTTGCCCCTTTGCTTTGCGCGAATAAAGACGTATTTAAATCACGTTAGAAAGGATGGGGGCTGCTTGCCTGCGGCGCGACCTGCTCATTGGAGCTCGAGGTGTCGAAAGACTGGTGGCGGATAGGCTGGTTGGCCATCTCGATCTTCATTGGGCAACACCTCGGAAGCTATGCAATCGTCGCTGTCTTTGTATCTATTGGGCCCGTTAGTGATGGAAAGCGCTCGGGGGCCGCTTTCCATACGCTACAACAAGGCGCGAGCATTGCTGGCGTATCTGGCCATCGAGAGTGGATTCCACACGCGTGAGTCCCTCGCTTTCCTGCTATGGCCGGACGCCTCCGCACAGGCGGGGCGTGAAAACTTGCGCCGCATGCTGTTCCAGTTGAAGGACGCCTTGAGCGCCGACCTCGTGGAAAGCAATCGAGAGGTCCTGCGGCTGCGAGCGGAAAACGGCCTGTGGACCGACGTGGCCGCATTTACGGGCGTACTCGATGCGGAACAACGCACGGCGGCCGCCGGCGCGCCTGTCAATTGCGAACGCGTGGCGTACGCAGTCTCGCTGTATCGCGGCGAATTCCTGCAAGGACTCGAACTCGACGATGCGCCCGAGTTCTGCGATTGGGTGGCACTGCAGCGCCACCAGTACCAGCAGCGCTATCTGCAGGCTCTCGGCATGCTGGTGGATGCGTACGAACAGGAAGGCAATCTCGCGGCTGCCATCGAGCGCGCCCAGCAATGGACCGTGCTGGCACCGCTGGACAACGCTGCATGGCACAGGCTACTGCGTTTGTTGATCGATACCGACCAGCTCGAACGCGCCCGGCAGGAATTTCAACGCTACCGGCAAGTGCTGGACACGGAGCTGGGCGCCCCGCCGGATGCAAAGATTGCCCGCTTGCTGGATGCTGCTGCAGCCCAGCATGGCGTGCCTGCCTCGAGGCGGGCGGGCTCGGGCGAGCGCCGCCAGCTCACGGCTTTGTCGTGTGAATTCTATGTCACGGGCGAGCCGGAAGACGTCGCCGAGACCCTGTTGGAACTCATCGCGCGCTGCGAATCGGTGCTGCGCGGGGTCGGCGGTCACGTCACGCGCACCCCCGGGGGCTTGGTCACCTATTTCGGCTATCCGGTGGCGCAGGAAGACGCGGCCCGCCGGGCGGTGACGGGCGCGCTGGCTTGCCGGCAGGCGCTTGGGGAGTTGCAGGCGTCTGGCGCCTTGGCCGGGCCCTTGCCGGTGCAGATCGGCCTGGGCGTGCACACGGGCATGGTGCTGAGTTCTGTCGATGACGACATACCCGATGCCGGCGGCAGGGTTGCCCGCTTGGCTTTGCTGTTGGGGGCGATGTCGGGCGCATCCGGCGTCGTGGTGAGCGAAACGATCTTGCGACGCCTGGGTCCCGCCTTCTGCGCCGAAGCCATCGGAGAACTGGACGACCGCGCCGGCGGGTTGAAGATGCAGGCCTTCCTGGTGAACGCGGCGACCGTGCAGGAGCGCGCAGACTGCGAGCGCGTGTTGTGTGGGCGCGAGCGAGAGCTCGCCGTCCTCGGCGAGATTCGACGCAAGCGCCCGGGGCGAGCTTGCCTGGTGCGGGGAGAGGCAGGCCTGGGCAAGTCCTTCCTCGTCGAGCATTTCTGTGCCGAGAATAAGCTCGAGCGGGTCGTGCTGCGTTGCGTGTCCGAATTGCGGCAAATGCCGCTGCATCCTTTCGTCGCCTGGATGCGGGCGCTGCGCGAGAAGTATGGAAGCGGGCCTTCCCAGCTTACGGGCGAAGTCGCGCGCCTTTTGGAGGCCATCGAACAGCGGATGTTGCCCGGCGAGCATCCCGCCTGGGGCGTGGCGCGGTTCCGCGGACGCGAAGAGCTGGGCTCTTTGTTCCATGACTTGCTGGCCTTGCTCGTTCCTCCCGGTGGCGTGATTTATTTCGATGACGTGCACTGGGCCGACCCGTCTACCCGAGAGGTGCTTGCGCTGCTCGTGGAGCGGCCATTGCCGCGTCGCATGCTGGTTATTACGGCGCGTCCGGAATTCGTGCCGCCGTGGAAGCGTACGGCGGCGGTGGAGGTGCTCGAACTTCAACCGCTGGACGACTTGGCCATCGTGGACCTGGTCCATTCCATCGTGCAGGACCAGCGAGTCGATGCCGAGATGCTGCGCGAAATCGTCAAGCTCTCGGAAGGCATTCCGCTCTATGCCGAGGAGCTGACGCGGGATCTGTTGGCGGGCGATCGCGAATCGGGCGGGCCGCATGTCCTGCCCGGGTCTTTGCACGACCTGCTGATGGCCCGCATCGACAGCGTAGGGCGGGCACGCCGCGTGGCGCAATTCGCTGCCGTGGTAGGAGGTGAGTTCACGCTGGACTTGCTGGCAGAAGCCATGGGCGAGCCGCGGGCGAAACTGGCCGAGGCCATTGCAGTCATGCTCCGGCAGAACATCGTCGTGCGCCGCGGCGACCAAACCTATGCATTCCGGCACGCATTGCTGCGCGAGGCTGCCTACCAGTCGCAGACTCGTTCCGCGCGCGCACAGGCCCATGCAAGGCTGGCCCATGTGCTCGAGGCAAGTGAGGGCGACCGCAATCCGGCAGTCCTTGCCTGGCATTATGCCGGCGCGGGCAACCGTCCCGCGGCGGTGAAGAATCTCCTGGATGCGGCGCGCCATGCCGCAGCGCAGTGCGCCTATCGGGAGGCCGTGGGTTATTACCGTAGTGCGCTGGAATGGTTCGAGCGCGAGGGCGATGGTATCGACGCCATCATGGAAGAGCTCTGCATACGCATGGAGCTCGGCATCCAGTTGAGTGCGCTGTACGGGTTCGGATCCGAGCAGGCGGTCGATTCCTTCCGCACGGCGCTCACCCTGGCCAAACCGCTGGGCGATGATCCCAGGCTATTCCCGATTTACTGGGGGCTGTGGACGAGCTCGAGTTCCTGGGCCAATTTCTCGATGACGATGGCGCTTGCCGAGACCCTGTTGCGCATGGCCGAAAGTGCCGGCGACGCGCACTTGCTGTCTTATGCGCACTATGCGCGGGGCTATAGCCACTTCTTCCTGGGCAATTTCGCTGATGCGGTGGCATGCCTGGAAGCTGCCGTGCGGGTCTACCAGCCGCCGCAGCGCCCGGGGATGATGCTCGGACAGGACGCGAAAGTGACGAGCTTGGGGTTGCTCTCGCTTGCCTATTGGTACGTCGGGCGGTTTGACGATGCGCTGCGGGCTTCTCGCGAATCGTTGGTGCGCGCGCGAGAAGCCGGACATCGGTATTCGCTGCTCTACGCCCTGGTGCTGGCCACCGATCTGCAGCGTCTGAACCGGAACATCGACCAGATGGCCGTCTTCTCTGACGAGGCCTTGCAAGTGGCCCGCGAAATGGATGCGCCGATGCTGACACTGTGCGCGGAAACGACCGCGGCCTGGGTGGATGTCGCACGCGGCCGGGTCGATAAGCTGGACTATATCGCCGCCTGCATCGAGCGCCTGCAGGACATCATGAAAGGGTTGACGCTTTTCCTGATCTCGCGCTGGACCGATGCCTGCGAGATGGCGCAAGATGCGGAGCGGGGCTTGCATGCGACGGAGCAGGGGTTGAAGGAAGTCGAGAGCGCCAATGCCCGGTTCGTGCAATCCGAGTTTGAGCGCATCAAGGGCGAACTGCTGTTCGTGCAGGGCAAGCCCGTCGATGTCTTCCTGCCCTGGCTCGACAGGGCGCTCGATACCGCCTGCTCCCTGGATTCCCCGCCGCTCGTGTTGCGGGCGCTGGCGAGCCGCATGCGTTTCGGCAAGCGCCGACCCTGCGCCGCGCAGCTGGCGCTCATGGCCAACATGCTGGCGCGCGTGCAAGGAGGCGATGGCCTGCCCGAGGTCCGGGCTGCCCAGGATCTCCTCGGCCGCTACCAAGCCGTCCCGTCCATCAAGCCCTGACCGCCCGCCGCCTCGTCCCCATGCACCAAGGCGGTACCGGCGTGCGTGCTCCATGCTGGTGCCATGGGCCTCGAAACGGCTTCACTTCGGTGCCTGCATCGACCTTGTGCGTCGTTTCACGCATGGCACAGCGATTGCTAAATCCTCTTCCGTGGGCCTGGCAACAGGCCGTTCATCTCAGCCGGAAGAGGTCATGTTCCACACCGTTCTCATTGCCAATCGCGGCGAGATCGCCGTACGCATCATCCGTACTTTGTCCCGCATGGGCATCCGAAGCGTCGCTGTTTACTCAGAAGCGGATCGCGACAGTGCCCATGTCCGGTTGGCAGACGAAGCGGTGGCGATCGGCAAGGCGGCGCCTTCGGAAAGCTATCTGTGCGGAGACCGGATCATCGAGGCGGCGCTTCGCACCGGCGCCCAGGCCATTATTCCCGGCTACGGTTTTCTCTCCGAGAATGCGGATTTCGCTGAGGCATGCGAGGCGGCTGGGTTGAGCTTCGTCGGGCCGACCGCGCAGCAGATGCGCGACTTCGGTTTGAAGCATGCGGCGCGCGAGCTCGCGCACCGCGCAGGCGTGCCGCTCGCGCCGGGCTCCGGATTGCTGGCCGACCTGGAAGAAGCCCGGCAGTGGGCGGCGCGCATAGGTTATCCCGTGATGCTCAAGAGCACCGCGGGCGGCGGCGGCATAGGCTTGATGCGATGCCAGGACGAAGCGGAGCTGGTGGCCGCATTCGAGTCGGTGCAGCGGCTGGGCAAGAATTTTTTCAGCGACGCTGGCGTGTTCGTCGAGCGTTTCGTCGACCAGGCGCGCCACGTCGAAGTACAGATTTTCGGCGATGGCCGTGGCCGGGTCGCCGTGCTGGGGGAGCGCGATTGCTCCATCCAACGCCGGAACCAGAAGGTCATCGAAGAAACGCCTGCTCCGGGTCTGCCGGTCGCAACGCGCGAGCGGTTGCTGGAAGCGGCACGCCGCTTGGGGCAGTCCGTGAACTATCGCTCGGCGGGGACCGTGGAGTTCATCTACGACGCCGGGCGTGACGAATTCTATTTCCTCGAGGTCAATACCCGCCTGCAGGTCGAACATGGCATTACGGAAGCCGTGACGGGCGTGGACTTGGTCGAGTGGATGGTACGCACCGCTGCCGGCGAACCGCCCGATCTCGACCAGCCGTATCTCGCCGCGGGGGCGGCCATCGAAGTCCGGCTGTATGCGGAAGACCCGCTCAAGGGGTTCCAGCCCTCGCCGGGCGTACTGACGGAAGTGGCATTCCCCGCCGACGTACGGGTGGACGGCTGGGTCGATACCGGAACCGAGGTCTCGCCGCATTACGATCCGATGCTCGCCAAGCTCATCGTACACGGCAGCGATCGCGCGCAGGCCATTGCCCGGTTGCAGTCCGCGCTTTCGGCCACGCGGTTGGGCGGGATTTCAACCAATCTCGAATACCTGCGCCAAGTCGCGGCCAGCGCGGAGTTCCAGGACGGGCGCTTGTCCACGCGTTTCTTGGAAGGCTTCGTTTTTCCCGCGCCGACCATCGAGGTCCTGGAGCCGGGTACCTATACCACCGTGCAGGATTATCCAGGGCGCGTCGGCTATTGGGACATCGGCGTACCCCCTTCCGGGCCCATGGACGATTGGGCGTTCCGCCTGGCCAACCGCATCGTCGGCAACCACGCATCCGCGGCCGCGCTGGAGTGCACGGTCATCGGGCCGAGCATGAAGTTCCACAGCGCTACCGTTGTCGCGCTGACCGGGGCGCCGTCCGACGCCACGCTAGACGGCGTGCCGGTGCCGTTCTGGCAGCCGGTGCAGGTGGCCGCAGGCCAGGTGCTGAAGGTCGGCCGCGTCTCGAGCGGCTGCCGTACCTATGTCGCGGTTCGCAACGGCATCGACGTTCCCGATTATCTCGGCAGCAAGTCGACTTTTGCACTGGGGCAGTTTGGCGGACATGCCGGCCGACCGCTGCGCAGTGCGGACATGCTCACCATCGCCAACCCGGCGCTGGCAGGCAGCACGACGCCGCCTCCCGTTGCCGAGCCAGCACCATTGCCTGCATCCCTGGTGCCGGCTTACGGAACGCGGTGGGAGATCGGTGTGCTCTACGGCCCGCACGGCGCGCCGGATTTCTTTACCGAGGAATCCATCGCCGGCTTTTTTGCGGCCGACTGGGAGGTGCACTACAACTCCAACCGGCTCGGCATTCGGCTGATCGGCCCCAAGCCCACGTGGACGCGCACGGACGGTGGCGAGGCCGGGCTGCACCCGTCCAATATCCATGATTGCGAATACGCCATCGGCAGCGTCAACTTTACGGGCGATATGCCGGTCATCCTCACCCGCGATGGGCCGAGCCTGGGCGGTTTCGTCTGTCCGGTCACGATCGTCAAGGGCGAATTGTGGAAGGTCGGCCAGGTCAAGCCGGGCGACAAAATTCGTTTCGTGCCGATCTCATTCGAGCAGGCGCTGGAGTTGGAGCGCACTCAGGATCGCATCGTCGAGACGCTGGAAGACCTGCCGTTGCCCCCGTTGACCGCGGTCCATGCGCCGCTCACGCCGGTGCGGGGTACGCCTGCGTCGCTAACCATCCTGGCGGAGGTCGCCGGCGATGGTGCCACGCCCAAGGCCGTATATCGGCAGGCCGGCGACAAATACGTGTTGATCGAGTACGGGGAGAACGTGCTCGACTTGAACCTGCGCTTCCGTGTCCACGCGCTGATGGAGGCCTTGCGCGCCGATCCCATACCGGGCGTGCTGGAAATGTCTCCGGGCGTGCGTTCGCTGCAGATCCATTACGACAGCCGCATCATCCACCAGCGCGACTTGATCGAAGGCTTGCTCGCGCGCGAGGCCAGCCTGCCGGCCGTCGAGGACATGAAGGTGCGCAGCCGCATCGTGCATCTGCCGCTGGCATTCGAAGACAGCGCCACGCTGGACGCCGTGGCGCGCTATCGCCAGTCGGTACGGGACACGGCGCCGTGGCTGCCCAGCAATACCGAGTTCATCCGCCGCATCAACGGCCTGTCGTCGGTCGAGGAGGTGCGCGACATCGTCTACGCCGCCAGTTACATGGTGCTGGGCCTGGGCGACGTCTACCTGGGAGCACCCTGCGCCGTTCCCATCGATCCGCGCCATCGGCTGCTCACGTCCAAGTACAACCCCGCGCGCACGTATACGGCCGAGGGCACGGTCGGCATAGGCGGCGTCTACATGTGCATTTACGGCATGGACTCGCCGGGAGGCTATCAACTGGTCGGCAGGACGCTGCCGATCTGGAACAAGTTCCTGAAGAACAAAGTGTTCATCGACGGCCAGCCGTGGCTCTTGAAGTTCTTCGACCAGGTACGTTTCTACCCCGTCGATGAGCCCACGCTTGATCGCATGCGGGAGGATTTCCGCGCCGGCCGCACGTCGGTGGAGATCACCGAGGAACTGTTCGACCTGCGCGAGTACAACGCGTTCTTGAAGTCCATCGAACCCGAGCTGGCGGACTTCCGGGCGCGCCAGAAGCAGGCCTTCGAGGCCGAAGTCGCGCGCTGGCAGGCCGAGGATGAAGCCGCGCAGGCGGAAACGGCAGCCGCGGGGCCGCTCGAGGTCGAGCTGGCCGAGCCCGATGCCCACGTGGTGTCGGCAGACATCAGCGGCAACGTTTGGAAACTGCTGGCCGAGCCAGGCAGCGTCGTGAAGGCCGGCGATCCGTTGCTCATTCTCGAGGCCATGAAGATGGAGTTCCACATTTCGGCGCCTCGCGACGGCGTCGTGTCGACCTTTCACTGCAGGACGGGCATGTTGATCAACGCCGGGGATCCCCTGGTGTCGCTCAAGCCTGCCGCCTGATTTTTCAGCCACTGCACCACCCGAGGAAAGCAAATGAACAGACGCGAGGTTCTCAAACTGGGTTCGTTGGCAGGCGCCATGTCGCTGGCGGGCGTATCGATGCGTGCCTGGGCGCAGGACAAATCGCCCATCAAGGTCGGCATACTGCATTCCTTGTCTGGCACGATGGCGATCTCGGAAACGTCGCTCAAGGACGTGGCGCTGATGACCATCGACGAGATCAATCGGTCGGGCGGCGTGCTGGGGCGCAAGATCGCGCCCGTGGTGGTGGATCCTGCCTCGAACTGGCCTTTGTTCGCCGAGCGTGCGCGCCAGCTGCTGACGCAAGACAAGGTCGCGGCAGTCTTTGGCTGCTGGACCTCGGTCTCGCGCAAGTCGGTGCTGCCGGTGTTCGAGGAGCTCAACGGATTGCTTTTCTACCCGGTACAGTACGAAGGCGAGGAAATGTCCCGCAACGTCTTCTATACCGGAGCCGCACCCAACCAGCAGGCCATTCCCGCGGTGGAGTACCTGTTGAGCCAGGAAGGCGGTGGCGCCAAGCGCATCTTCCTGCTCGGCACCGACTACGTCTACCCGCGCACGACCAATCGCATCTTGCGTGCTTTCCTGTTGAGCAAGGGCATCAAGGAATCGGACATCGAAGAGGTGTACACGCCGTTCGGCCATAGCGATTACCAAACCATCGTTGCCAATATCAAGCGTTTCGCGCAGGGCGGCAAGACGGCGGTGGTGTCGACCATCAACGGCGATTCGAACGTGCCGTTCTATAAAGAGCTCGGCAACCAAGGCCTGAAGGCCTCTGACGTACCCGTGATCGCGTTCTCGGTTGGCGAAGAGGAGCTGCGGGGCATCGACACCAAGCCTTTGGTCGGGCATTTGGCGGCATGGAACTACTTCATGTCGGTGCGCAATCCCACCAATGACAAGTTCAAGAAGCAATGGGCCGAATGGGCCAAGTCACAGAAGCTTCCAGGCGCCGACAAGGCGGTGACCAATGATCCGATGGAAGCGACCTACGTCGGGCTGCACATGTGGAAGCAGGCCGTGGAGAAGGCGGGAAGCACCGATGTCGATAAAGTCCGCGCCGCGATGATCGGCCAGAAGTTCGTTGCCCCGAGCGGCTTCACGCTGACGATGGACGGTAACCATCACCTGCACAAGCCTGTCATGATCGGCGAGGTCCGCGCGGACGGGCAGTTCAACGTCGTCTGGCGCACCAAGGGGCCCATCCGCGCACAGCCGTGGAGTCCGTATATCGAAGGCAACAAGGGCAAGCCGGATGTCGTGTCCCTGCACGAAGATCTCCGTGCGCGAGTTGCGTGAATGCGTATCCCGGCTCTCCGGTGGCTGGTGTGCGGCCTGTTGTGCTGGCACGCCGGCGCGGCTGCTCTGACGGCGGAAGACCTCCAGGCCCTGGCCGGGGACGACTACGCGTCCAAGGAGCAAGCGCTGGGCGCGTTGGCGACCGACCCGGATCCCCGCGCGGCTGCATTGCTGCAAGCCTTGTCTGATGGGGACGCGGCGGTCGATGCAGCCGGGCGCATCATCATCGGCTCGGGCGCGGCCAGCGCCGACACGCTGGCCGGGATGCCGGTCTCCGAGGGGGAAGCGGCGGCCGCCGAGCCGATCATGCTGAACAACCGCTTGCGCAGTTTGGTCGAGCGGGGCATCGCGGCGCGCCGCCTGTTTGATCAGGACCTGGCCCAGCGCCGCGCGGCCGCCGAGGCGCTCTTGGCCAATCCCGATGCTCGATTCCGGCCCCTGGTCGAGCGGGCGCGGATGACCGAGGCTGATCCGGACATCAAGTCCCGGCTGGACGCCCTGTGGGCGATGTCTGCGCTGAATGATCCGGATCCCGAAGTGCAGCTGGCCGCCATCGACCTGGTCGTCGCCCGCCGGCAGCCCGAGCTGCGTGACCTCCTCCGGCCGTTGGCAGAGCCGTCCGGGGGGCACGAGACGGACGCCCGAGTCCGCGCCGCCGCGCGCGCGGGCATCGCGTCGCTGGACCGGTGGCAGTGGTGGGGAGACCTGGCGGCGACCCTGTTTTCCGGCCTGAGCCTGGGCAGCGTCTTGTTGTTGGCAGCGCTCGGCCTGGCCATTACGTATGGCCTGATCGGCGTGATCAACATGGCCCATGGGGAGTTCCTCATGCTCGGGGCCTATGCCACCTATGTCGTCCAGCAAGCCGTGCAGCGGTACGCGCCCGGATGGTTCGACTGGTACCCCTTGCTGTCGGTGCCTGCCGCGTTCGCCGTGGCGGCGCTGGCAGGGCTGCTGATCGAACGCCTCGTGCTGCGCCATTTGTACGGCCGCCCGCTAGAGACGCTGTTGACGACCTTCGGGCTGAGCCTGCTGATGATCCAGGCCGTGCGCATGATCTTCGGCGCGCAGAACGTGCAGGTAGCCAACCCGGGCTGGATGACCGGCGGGATCGCGATCTTGCCGGGCCTCATCCTCCCGTACAACCGCCTGATCATCCTTGCTTTCTCGCTTGCCGTCGTTGCACTTGCCTGGGCGGTGCTCAACCGTACCCGGCTCGGGCTATTCGTGCGTGCGGTGACGCAGAACCGCGACATGGCTGCCTGCGTGGGCGTCAAGACGCGCAAGGTCGACAGCTATGCATTTGGGTTCGGCGCGGGGGTTGCCGGCTTGGGGGGCTGTGCGCTCGCCCAGATTGGCAACGTCGGGCCGGACCTCGGGCAGGGATACATCATTGATTCGTTCATGGCCGTGGTCCTCGGTGGCGTGGGCCAACTCGCCGGAACGGTCGTCGGCGCGCTCGGCCTGGGCATGGCCAGCAAATTGATCGAGCCCTTCTGGGGCGCGGTCCTGGCCAAGATCGCAGTGCTGGTGTTGATCGTCCTGTTCATTCAAAAGCGTCCGCAGGGCATCTTTGCCTTGAAAGGGCGCAGCGCGGAGGCATGATGGCGTATCGGCAGGTTCTGGACGAAGCGGCGCCGCAGTGGCAGAAGGATCGCCGGGAGCGCGGCGCGCAGGCGGGTACCCTGCCCGCCGGGAGCGACGGGCCTGCGCGATTCGAGCTGGCGCTGCCGGAGCGGCCGGCCTTGCTCGGGCGCCGCGCCTGGATCGCCTTGGCCGTGCTGGTGGCGGCGGTGGGCGTGGGCGTGCCGCTTTGCGCGCTCGTGCTTCCGGCCGGGCATCCGCTGCATTTGTCGGCCTACGGCATGACGCTCGTGGGCAAGTTGATGTGCTATGCCATTGCTGCGCTGGCCCTCGATCTCGTCTGGGGCTACTGCGGCATCCTCAGCCTGGGGCACGGTTTGTTTTTCGCGCTGGGTGGCTATGCCATGGGCATGTACCTGATGCGCAGCATTGGCCGGGACGGCCACTACCAGAGCGACTTGCCAGACTTCATGGTTTTCCTGGACTGGAAAGAATTGCCCTGGTTCTGGCACGGCACCGAGCATTTCGCCTATGCCCTGTTGCTCGTGATCCTGGTGCCGGCTGCCGTGGCCTGGGTATTCGGATTTTTTGCCTTCCGTTCGCGCGTCAAGGGCGTTTACCTATCCATCATCACGCAAGCCATGACCTTTGCCGCGATGTTGCTCTTTTTCCGCAACGAGACAGGGTTCGGCGGCAACAATGGCTTTACCGACTTCAAGCGCATCCTGGGTTTCGGCATCACGCAGCCTGAGACGCGCACGGTATTGTTCCTGACGACCTTCGCGGCGTTGGTGCTGTCTTTCCTCGCGGCGCGCGCCGTGGTCACCTCCAAGCTGGGGCGCGTGGCGACGGGCATACGCGATGCGGAGTCGCGCCTCATGTTCCTGGGGTACAGCCCACTGGGCTATAAGCTTTTCATCTGGACTTTGTCGGCCGTACTGTGCGGCATCGCCGGGGCGTTGTACGTGCCGCAGGTGGGCATCATCAATCCGAGTGAGATGTCCCCGGTCAATTCCATCGAGATGGCAATCTGGGTTGCCGTGGGCGGCCGAGGCACGTTGTTCGGGCCCATCGTCGGCGCATTCGCGGTCAACGGCGCCAAGAGCGTATTTACGACGCATTTCGCCGAATATTGGCTGTTTTTCCTCGGCGCGATATTCGTGCTGGTGCCGCTATTCCTGCCGCGCGGCATCGTGGGGCTGCTTCGGCGTGGCCGGGCGGGGGATGCCGCATGAGCGCCCGGGCGACTGTCGACGACCTGCAGGCCGGCACGAATGCAAGCGGGTCGGTCACCGGCCTGGGGCATTTGGCGCGTGCCGGGGAGATCGACGTATCCCACGGGCCCATCCTCTACCTAGAGGCTGTTACCGTCATGTTCGACGGCTTCAAGGCCCTCGACGACTTGACGCTTTCGATAGACGAAGGGGAACTCCGCTGCGTGATCGGCCCCAATGGCGCCGGCAAGACCACCATGATGGACGTCGTCACGGGCAAGACCCGGCCCACTCGCGGCAAGGTCTTTCTCGGGCAGACCATGGATTTGTCGAAGATGGACGAGCCGTCGATTGCGCGGGCCGGGATCGGGCGCAAGTTTCAAAAGCCCACGGTGTTCAGCCAGCACCCGGTTTGGGAGAACCTCGAGCTGGCGATGAACACGCGCAAGGACTGGTGGGCGTCATTGCGTGCGCGGTTCGATCGCCAGGCGCAGCGGCAGGTCGAAGAGGTGCTGTGCATGCTGCGCCTGGAGTCCGAGGCCTATCGCCTGGCGGGCGACCTCTCGCACGGGCAAAAGCAGCGCCTGGAGATCGGCATGCTGCTCATGCAACAACCGCGTCTATTGCTGCTCGACGAGCCCGTGGCGGGCATGACCGATCACGAGACCATGGAGCTGGCCGGACTGCTGGCGCGACTCAAGGGCTCATGTTCCATCGTGGTGGTCGAACATGACATGGATTTCGTCGCGGCGCTGGCCGGCGAGACTGGCCGCGTGACCGTGATGGCCGAGGGCAGGGTACTGGCCGAGGGCACGCTGGCTTCCGTCCGCGCCGACGAAGCCGTCATCGAATCCTATCTCGGGAGATGACGCATGCTGGAAGTCTCGGGCCTCAATCAGTTCTACGGCGGCAGCCACATTCTCCGCAACGTCTCTTTCACCGCAGAGGCGGGGCGGCTGACGGTTCTCCTGGGGCGTAACGGCGTAGGCAAGACGACCCTGCTCAAGACGCTGATGGGCCTGGTGGCGCCGCGCAGCGGGCACATCCGCTGGCACGGGCATGCCGTGGAGGGATTGCCGCCTTACGCCAGAGTGGAGCGCGGGTTCGCCTACGTGCCGCAAGGACGCGAGATTTTTCCCCGCCTGACGGTGGAAGAAAATTTGCTGATCGGGGCGGCCAGCCGCAAGGCGTCGAGGCAGGTGCCGCAGCGGATTTACGATCTTTTCCCGATGCTCGCCTCGATGAAGCGCCGGCGAGGGGGAGATTTGTCTGGCGGACAGCAGCAGCAATTGGCCATCGGACGCGCGTTGATGAGCGAGCCTTCGCTGCTCATCCTGGATGAACCCACGGAAGGCATCCAGCCGTCCATCATCAAGGATATCGGCCGTGCGCTGCGCAGCTTGGTGGATGAGGAAGGGCTGACCGTACTGCTAGTGGAGCAGTATTACGACTTCGCGGAAGAGCTCGCGGACCATTATTGGGTCATGCGTCGCGGCGAGATCATCGACGGCGGCGAGGCCGCCTTGATGTCCCAGCGCGAAGTCAGGAGCATGATCGCGGTCTGACGCGGCGCGGGCGCCGAACGCCAAGCTTCCTGCGCCGCGTTCCCGTGTTCTTATCCGAGGCTTTGCACATAGCGGCGCCAGCCGCCGTATTCGGAGACGTCGCGAGCATCCGCCACGGCCCATGGCTCGCAGACGAACCCGTGGACGAGCGTGCCGTCCTCGAGGGCGACGCTGCCTATGCCCAGTGGCGAGGCAACCTGTTTCAGAAAGGCGCCCACGTGATGTAGCGGAAGGTTCCAGACTTCGACCACGATCGCCGCACCGCCCGGGCCGACGCGCACCAGGCCCGGCTTGGGGGGCGTGGTGCCAGGCAACGCATACAGGCGGTACTCGGGGGCGGTACGAGTTTCGCACAGCTTGCGCGCCCCGAGCTCGGTCAACTGCCAGTTCAGGGGCATGCCGCTCAGGTGGGCGCCGACCACTGCGATGGGCAGGGCGTCTTTCAGGGGGGGAGCGATCTCTCGCGGCGCAGGCAGGGGCGTTCCCAGCGCCCCCTGGGGCAGGCCCGTCGCGTGATGGAAGCGCTGGCCAAGCTGCGCCAGGCGCCAGTCGGATCCGGACGGTCCGATCAGCGTGATGCCGAACGGCAGGCCGTCGGGGCGCATCGCGGCCGGCACGGCGAGTGCCGCCCAGCGCAGCAGGTTGACGAAATTGGTGTAGCGGCCGAGCGTCCGGTTCAGGTCCACGGGATCGGCCAGCATGGCGGCGATCGTGGGCAGCGTGGGAGCAGTCGGGACGGCGAGCACGTCGATGTCGCGCCAGGTCGCCGCCAGCCGCTCGCGTGCTTCGTCCAGCCGGACTTGCATGGCCAGGACGTCGGCCGCACTGTACTTTCGGCCGCCGCCTATGATGGTGCGCACGGGTTCGATGACGGCCTCGGGGCGGGCATCGAAAAAGTCGCGGATCGCTTCATACCGCTCAGCCACCAGCGCGCTTTCGTACAGCCAGGAGGCGACTTCGGCAAGCGGCGCATCATCGATGGGCACGGCGGTGCCGCCCAGCGACTCGAGCCGGCGGCAAGCCGCCTCGTAGGCCTCGGCAGCCAACACGTCCCCGGCGAACTCGGGACGCATCGGCACGCCGAAGCGGAAATTCTCCGGCATCGCGCGCAGGTCTGGCGTGACCGCACCGGTGTCGGCCAGTACGTTGAGCACGTCTACGGCCTCGGCCACGGTGCGGGCAAAGATGCTGACGGTGTCGAAGCTGCGCGAGGCGGGAAACACCCCTTTGGCGCTGAGCAAGCCGATGGAGGGCTTCAGGCCCACGATATTGTTGAAGCCGGCCGGAACCCGACCCGAACCGGCGGTGTCCGTGCCTAGTGCCACGTCGGCCTCGCCGGTGGCCACGGCCCACGCCGAGCCGCTGCTCGAGCCGCCGCTGACGTATTCTGGGCGCAAGGCGTTGGGAACCGCCCCAAAAGGGGAGCGCGTGCCGTTGAGTCCGCACGCGAATTGGTCGAGGTTCGTCTTGCCGACGATGGATGCACCGGCATCGAGCAGTTTTTGCACCACGACGGCGCTCGTCGCGGGCGTATAGGCGAAGTCCGGGCAGGCACAGGTGGTGGGTACCCCGGCCACGTCGATATTGTCCTTGACGGCCACGCGGACGTTGGCGAGCGGCCCCGAGGCTTGGGTTGCGAGAGCGGGGGAGATACGGCGAATCCAGGCTGACATGGCAATCCCTGAGAGAAGACGACCCTGCTCAAGCAAAGGATGTACCACCGCCGCCCGGGCGGAGCCCGCGGAAGGGTGAGACGGGCACGGCGTTTAGCAGGGAAGGCCAGCGACGCGGCGCAGACCCTCCATGTCGACGATCTCGATCTCCTTGCGCCTGATGCGCAGCAGCTCCGCCTTGGTGAAGCGGGAAAACAGGCGGCTGACGGTTTCCAGCGTCAGGCCGAGGAAGTTGCCGATTTCCTGCCGGCTCATCCTCAGCACGAACACCGAGGATGAGTAGCCGCGGGCAGCCAGGCGCTCCGACAGGTTGAGCAGGAACAGGGCCAGGCGTTCCTCCGCCCGCATGGCGCCCAGCGACAGCAGCATCTGTTGGTCGCACTCGATTTCGCGGCTCATCAACCGGATGAGCTGGCGTTGCAACGAAGGCAGGCGATGGGCGACGGACGACAGGTCGCGCACCGGTATGACGCAGACTTCGCTATCTTCCAGGGCAACGGAGGTGGAGGCGTGCCGCGCGCCCGCCAATCCGTCCAAGCCGACGATTTCGCCGGCGAGGTGAAAGCCCGTGATTTGCTGGCGTCCGTCGGCGCGTTCCAGGAAGGTTTTCAACGTGCCGAAGCGGATGCCGTAGACGGCGTCCAAGGTGTCGCCGGTGTGGAAAAGCGCTTGCCCCTTCGGGATCCGGATGCGTTCCTGTACGAGCTCGTCCATCCGGCTCGCATCTTCGGGCTCCATGCCGATGGGCAGGCAGAATTGACCCAGTCCGCAGGTCGAACAACGGACAGCGTCGGCGGTGAGGGGGATGCGCTTGTTCATGGGAGGAATCTTTATAAGCGGGCTAGGCCCCGGGGAGGCGTTCGGCGTATTGCTGCCGCAGCATGTCGATGAAGACCCGTACGCGCAGCGGCAGGTGTTTTCGTTGTGGATAGACGGCATAAATGCCGTTGGGCGGGGCAGCGAAATCGTCGAGCACGGTGACGAGGCGGCCTTGCTTTAGATCGTCCGCGACTTCCCAGAGCGAACGCCACGCCAAACCCAGGCCTGCCAGCGTCCAGGCGTGAAGAACGGCGCCGTCGGTGCATTCTAGCGTGCCATAGACCCGTTGCGGCGTCACCTTCCCGTCGATCGTGAACAGCCAGCCGCGTGTCTGGCTGCCGCTGGCTCCCAGCGACAGGCAGTTGTGCCCGGCCAGGTCCGACGGATGCCGGGGCGTGCCATGGCGCCGCAGGTATGCGGGCGCGGCCACCACCATGCGGCGGTTGTCCGCCAGGCGCACGCTGACCAGGCTGGAGTCGGCTAGATCGCCGATGCGGATGGCACAGTCGTAGCCTTCGTTTACCAGGTCGGCCAGCCGGTCGTTCAGGTCCAGCGTCACTCGGATGCCCGGATACGCTTCCAGCAGTTGGGGCAGGAGCGGGGCGACGTGGCGCCGCCCGAATCCGGCCGGGGCCGTGACGCGCAGATGCCCCTTGGGGGAGGCACCGCCCGCGGCGACGCCGTTCTCTGCGTTTTCCAGGGCCTGCAGGATTTGCTGGCACTCCTCGTAGAACTCTGCGCCTTCCGGGCTCAAGGAGATCTTGCGCGTGGTGCGTATCAGCAGCTTTACTCCGAGACGGGCTTCGAGCGCGTCGATGCGCCGCCCAATGACCGCTGGCGCGACGCCTTCGCTGCGGGCGGCCGCGGAGAGGCTGCCTCTCGCGACGGCCGAGACGAAGGATTCGATCTGCTTGAAGCGGTCCATGGGAGCAAACGGGTGCCCCCCGGCGCGCGGGGCACCGCGGCGGTTCGCCGGGCGGGGGGCACAGTCATTTGTGCAAATTAGTAAATAATTTGCAGCTCATTCTAGCCGAATCCTAAACAACTCATGCGCCGTCCGGGCCGCGCAGGTCAGGACCGGCGGCCATGCCGCAAGACGTTGAGCAGGTGGTCGATGTCCAGGGGCTTGGTCAGGTGTATGGCGAAGCCCGCGTCGAGGCTGCGCCGCACGTCGGCCTCCATGCCGTACCCCGTCAGCGCGATCGCCATTTGGTCGGCAGCCGGCGCGTAGTGCCTGAGCACGTCGATGCCGTCGCCGTCAGGCAGGCCCATGTCGCTCACGAGCACGTCGTAGCGCTTGCATTCGATGCGGGCGCGGGCGGCGGCAACGTTCTCCGCGATGTCTATGTGGTACCCGTACTCGGCAAGCAGGAATTGCATGGCCTCGGCGGTGTCGACATTATCTTCCACCAGGAGGATGCTGGGCGGGCGCACCGCGGAAGGCGAGTCGGGGCGTTCTTCGGGTGCGGGCGGGTGCGGCACGCTGCCGGAGGGGTCGTCCAGGGTGAGGGTGAATGTCGAGCCCTTGCCCTGTCCTTCGCTGTGCACGCTCAGCGTGCCGCTGTGGCGTTGCGCGAGCGAGCTGGCGATGGCCAGGCCCAGTCCCAGCCCGCCGCGCGCCCGCGATGAATCTTCATCGCCCTGTTCGAAGGCCTCGAAAATCCGCTTGAGGGCGTCCGGGGGTATGCCGATGCCGGTGTCCGAGACGTCCACGGCGATCTTGCCGGGCGCGGGCTGGTACATGGTGACGCTGATCCGGCCAGCCCGCGGTGTGAATTTGATGGCGTTCTTGAGCAGGTTCCAAATGATTTGCTGCAACCGCGCCGGGTCGGCCTGCACGATGACGGGATAGGGCAGGGGGGTGTAGCGCAGGTCGATGTGCCGCGCCGCGGCCTCCTCGCGGAAAATCTCGACGATGCCGTTGAGGATGGCGACCAGGTCCGTGGGTTCCAGGTGCAGGCTCAGCTTGTCGTTGACGATCTTGGAGATGTCCAGCAGGTCGTCGATGAGCCGCGCTTCGACCTCCACGTTGCGCTTGATCAGTTCGATGCTGCGGCGGCACTCGGGGGGGAGGTCCTGGCGCAGGTCCAGCGCTTGCGCCGCTGCGTAGATGGGGCCGAGCGGCGTGCGCAATTCATGCGACAACACGGCCAGGAAGCGGTCCTTGGCGCGATTGGCGGCTTCGGCCTGTTCTTTTGCCGCTTGCAGTAGGTCAGCCGCGATGCGGCTGTCGGTCATGTCGCGCACGATGCGCGAGTAGCCGCGCACCGCGCCGCCGTTGCCGAAGATGGCAGTCGTCACGACCGAAGCGTAGAAGGTGGCGCCGTTCTTGCGCATCAGCCAACGTTCTTCGGCCAAGCTCGCCCCCGAGCTGATTTCCGCCAGCTGCTCGACGAGGGGGCGTTCTTGGGCCTGGCCCGGCTCCGGCGGGAGGTTGAACATGTCGCCGGGCCGTCCGATCACTTCTTCGGCCGGATACCCGAACAACCACTCCGAGGCGCGGTTCCAGCTTTCGATGGTGCCGTCCAGCGCCAGGGTGGCGACGGAGTAGTCCCGCAGCGCGTCGATCAGCTGGCCAAAATAGGTTTCGCTTTCGCGCAGGCGCCGTTCGGCATCGTGGCGGGACTTGCGCTCCCGGGCTTCGTCCAGGGCGCGGCGTACGACGATGGGAAGCCGGTCCAGGCGCTGCTTGAGCACGTAGTCGGTCGCTCCCTCCTTGAGCATGTCCACGGCATGCTCTTCCCCGAGTACGCCGGATACGAAAATGAACGGCAGCGCGGAGGGGTGGCTGCGCGCAATGCGCAACGCCTCGCTGCCGGAGAATCCGGGCATGTGGAAGTCGGACAGGATGAGGTCGAAGCCACCGCTGTCCAAGGCCTTGATGAAGTCGGCCTCGTTATTGACGATGACGCTTTCGACGTCCAGCCCGGCCCGGGCCAGCCGCTCTAGGGTCAATTCCGCATCGTGGGGATCGTCTTCGGCCAGCAGCACTCGCATGACGGGCAAGTTCACTTCGGCAGGCTCCGGGCGTTATTCCTGTGTCAGGTTGCGGGCACGTCGCAAGGATCCCGGAGGCGGTTCATTGAGCACGGCCCAGAATACGCCCAGATCGCTGATTGCGCGCACGAAATCGGGGAAGTCCACGGGCTTGACCACGTAGGCGTTTACGCCCAGGGCATAGGCACGCACCAGGTCGCTTTCCTCGTTGGAGGAAGTCAGCATGACCACCGGCACATTGCGCAGGTCCGCACTGGCCCGGATGAGCCTAAGCAGCTCCAGCCCATCCATCTTGGGCAGTTTCAGGTCGAGGAGAATGACCGCCGGATTGCCCGCCGGACGCTCCTGATAGGGGCCGCGCCGGGTGAGATAGTCCAGAGCTTCGGCGCCGTCCCGGGTGATGACGACGTCGTTGGCCAGTTGGCTTTTTTCCAGGGCGATCAGGGTCAGTTCCAGGTCCCGGGGGTTATCTTCGACCAGCAGGATAGGCTTGAGCATCATGATCAGCTTCGCGAGTTCTTATGGCTTGCGGACGGTGCTGCGGCGGCGCCGGAGTCGGCTCCGGGGAGGAACAGGTAAAAGGTCGCGCCCCGGTCCGGGACGCCCTCGGCCCAGACGCGACCGCCGTGCCGTTCCACGATGCGACGGACATTGGCGAGCCCGATGCCGGTGCCTTCGAAATCTTCCATGCGGTGCAGGCGTTGGAATACGCCGAAAAGTTTGCCCGCATATTTCATGTCGAAGCCGACGCCGTTGTCCCGGACGTAGATGACGTGCCCACCGCCCTGCGGATGGGCACCGACCTCGATGACGGCCGGCTCCCGGTCGCGCGTGTATTTGATGGCGTTCGACAACAGGTTGCGCAGCGCCAGGTGGATGTAGCCTGCATCCGCATACACCTCCGGCAGTTCGTGGGACACCCAGTCCACCTCGCGGCCCTGTAGGTCCGGGGCCAATTCCCTGCGGATCTGTTCCATCGTCTGCGTCAGATTGACTTGCGTGGGCTTGAGTGCCGAGCGGCCCATCTGGGAGAAGGTGAGCAGCGCGTCGACCAGGCGCCCGGCAAAGCGTGCGGAGTCACCGATGTTGGCCAGGTAGCGGGAGGCTCGCGCGGACAATTGCGCACCTTCGTACTCCTGGAGCAATTCCGCATAGCCGGCTATATGGCGCAGCGGCGCGCGCAGGTCGTGGGAAACGCTGTACGAAAACGCCTCTAGCTCCTGGTTGGTGCGGCCTAGCTCGTCGGCCAGGCCTGCCAGTTCTTCGGCCTTGCGCAGTACGACGCCGGTGATGGCAGTGCGCAGTTCTGCCGCGCTGTCCAGTTCCCAGGGTTCCCAGGGAAGCGACTGTCCGCGTATCTCCTGCGGCCACGGACGAAAGGTGCGTTCGGTGGCCCTGGCTGCCGCTTCCGCGTCCGGTATGGGCCCGCGCCCGGCCCAGTTGATGCTCCGTATCCACTCGGGCCTGAACCAGAGGACGTAATTGGGATGCAGCTCGGAAATCGAAATGGCGAGCACTCCGCAGGCCTGCTTGCGGACGGACGCGAACTCGGGCGCGACCGCGGGCAGGTCGCGCGTATGGAACAGTCCGGACTTGGCCATGCCCGGGAGCCGGGCGCACAGCGCCAGGATGTCGTCCCGCTCCGGTGTCTGGCCGACGGTCAGGCATTCGCCGCTGTGTACCACGGCGGCCCCCCCGGCCCGGGCGAATTCCAGCAGGGCCTGGGGCACGCTGATGAGGCCGGCCGGGACATTGTCGTGCTCGGCCATGGCGGACAGCAGCATGCCCGTCAGGTGCTGCAGCTCATGACGGCGCGCAGCTTCGCCTTGTGCCCGCCGCGCTTCAATCTGCAGCGACACGATCTGCGCCAGCAGGTTGGTCTGGGTCCGGACGGCGAGCGGCACCGTGCGGGGCTGGGCATGGTGGCACGAGATCATGCCCCACAGCCGTCCTTGGACCACGAGCGATATCGACATGGATGCCATCGTGCCCATGGCTTCCATGTAGCGCAGATGAGACGGCGAGATGCTGCGCAGCTCGGCGAAGCTTAGGTCCGTCGGTGCTCCAGTCAGGGGGTTGTCGCGCGGCACCAGCGGGGACGGCTCATATCGGGCGTCCGGGATGCAGCGCAAGCGGTTGACGAGGTAGAGTCGACGGGCTTGCTCCGGTATGTCGCTGGCCGGGAAGTGCAGCCCCCGGAAGGACACGTACCCGGGGTCGTGGCGCTCCGCGTTGACCCGGCCGTGCCCTTCGCTATTGAACTCATAAGCGACGACTCGCCCATACCCGGTGAGCTTCTTGATTTCCTCGACGGCGAGTTCGCAAAGGTCGTCTACCGTCTCGCATTGTTGCGCGCGGCCCACGAAATCGCCCAGGCCGGCCAATTGCGAGGCAGGCGCCGCCGGTTCGAACTCCGCGAGAATCGCCTCGCCGCTGCGGTGCACCACCAGGTCGAAATCACCGGAGCCGCTCAAGAATGTGAGCGAACCGAGGTGAAACGGAGCGTGTTCAGCTTGGGTGGCCGCTTCCAGCCGTTGAGGAAATTCGCCGTCGGGGTCGCGCACTAGTTCGGCCAGCTTGGCGCCGAGCAGCGCGGATGCGGGAATGCCAAGGTGGCGCAGGACCGACTCGCTGGCTTGCAGGATGGTGCCATTGGCTCGATCGAGCACGAATAGAAAGCCGTGCGGCTGGATGCTGCCCGGAATGTGGATCGGCTCGCTAGCGCACGAGTCCGTAACCTTCGTGATGGGCGCGGAGCGGGGAGAAGGCACCTGGTGATCGCGGCTGGAGGATACGTTGCCCAATAGTACGCAATCTCTGTCGCGATTCCCAGGTTTTCCGGGGATTATGTAGCGACACTTACAGGCAGTCTCATTCCGGGCGCGCAAGCGCCCGGTGCGGCGCTATGCCCCGTGGGTGCCACGATGGGCCCATGCCGTGGTGCGTTTCTCGATGTAAGCGAAGAGCTCGTACATTACCATGGCCATGATGCCGATCACCACCAGGCCCGCGAAGGCAAGCGGCATCTTCATCGCAGAGCCCGCGGAGACGAGCAGGTAGCCGATGCCCTCGTTCGAGGCGGCCATTTCCGAAACCGTGGAACCCACGAACGCCAGCGTGATCGCGACTTTGAGCGAAGCGTAGAAATAAGGGAGGGAGCGCGGCAGGCCGACCTTCAGCAGCACGTCCAGGCGTTTGGCGCCCAGCACCCGCAGCACGTCCTCCAGTTCCGGTTCGAGCGTCGCGAGGCCGGTGGCGATATTCACCATGATGGGAAAGAAGGAGATCAGGAACGCCGTCAGCACGGCCGGCCCGATGCCTATCCCGAACCATACGACCAGCACGGGCACGAAGGCCGCCTTGGGCAGGGCGTTGAAGGCGGTCATGAGCGGATAGAAGGCCGTGTACGCGACACGCGAACTACCAATGATGAAGCCCAGCACCACGCCGACCACGATGGAAATGCCGAAGCCAGCCATGGTGACCCAGTACGTCCGCCAGGCGTGTTGGGCGATGACCGGGGCGTAGTCGATCGTTGCCTGCAGGATCTGTGACGGGCTCGGGAAAATGAATTCCGAGACCTGGAATGCGCGGCAAATGATCTCCCACAGGATGATGACGAAAAGCAGCAAGGCGATCGGGGCGGTGCGTTCAGCAAACTTGTTCATGGGGTCAATGTCCGATCCGGGTGCGCAGCTCGTGCACCAGGGAATTGAATTCGTCGGTGTAAGTCGTTTCGAGCTCTCGCGGCCTCGGCAGGTCGATCTCGCGCCGGGCAAGGATGCGGCCGGGCCGCTTGCTCATCACGTATACCGTGTCTGCCAGGAACACGGCTTCGCGCAAGTCATGCGTGACGAGCACGACATTGAATTTGCGGGCGGTCCAGAGGTCGCGCAGCACGCACCAAAGCTCCTCGCGCGTGAAGGCGTCGAGGGCGCCGAACGGTTCGTCGAGCATCAGCATCTGGGGTTCGTGGATCAGCGCGCGGCACAGCGAGGCGCGCTGCTGCATGCCTCCGGAGAGTTCCCACGGGAACTTGTGCTCATAGCCGTCGAGCCCCACCGTGGCGAGTAGGGCGCGCGCCCGTTCTTCGTACTCGGCGCGCTTGGCGCGGAAGTTGGAGCGGTACGGCTCCACGATTTCCAAGGGCAGCAGGATGTTGTCCAGCGTGGTGCGCCAGGGCAGCAAATTGGGCGCCTGGAATGCCATGCCGACGATCTTGAGCGGCCCTTTGACAGGTTGTCCGCCGACTACGACGGTGCCTCGCGTGGGCGCCTTCAGGCCCGTCGTCAGTTTCATGAAGGTGGATTTGCCGCAGCCGGAGGGTCCGACGATGGCGACGAATTCCCCCTGGCCGATAGTGAGGCTGATGTCCTCGACGGCGTATTCACCGGAGCGCTCCTGGGCAGGGGTATAGGCCAGCGATACGCGCTGGAAGTCGACGAAAGGAGTCATGGGGCTGGGTGATGCAGAAAGTCGCTGACATGCCGCCGTAGGCGGCAAGAAATTTCTGGCCCCCTGGGGGGCGATGCGCTTTCCCCAGGGGATGGCTTCATCATTACGTCATCATTTATTGCGCAAGACCGTTCCGGTCAGGGATTTCGCCGGCAGGAACGAGCGATCGAACGCAGCTTCGGGGTCCACCGTCGCCTTGGTGCCGTAGGTGCGCGTGACTTGCGCAGCCATCAGGGCCATGCGGGCAGGGGTGATGTCGCCGAACCCGTCTGCGCGCGCGTCCGGCGTGTCGATGGCGGTCTGGATGGCCAGGCGCAGCCGCTTGAGCTCGAGCGCCGTGTCGATGATGCCGTCGCGCTCCTTGACGGTGGCGATCGAGGCGGCGGGGTCGGCAAGCACGTCGCGGGTGGCCTTGGTCACTGCGCGCAGGAAGCCTTTGACCGCCTCAGGATTCTTCTTGGCGAAGCTGCGGTCGGCGATGATGGCGTTGCCGTAGAGCTTCACGCCGTATTCGGGATAGGACATGATGGCGATGTCCTGGTCCGTGATTCCCCGCGCATTCAGGTTCAGCAGCGAGGTGAAATAGAAGCCGGTGATGGCGTCCACGTCGCCGCGGGCGAGCATGGTTTCGCGCAGGGCCGGATCCATGCTGACCCAGTTGACCTTGGAGTCATCGATCTTGTTGGCTTGGGCGAAGATGGGGAAGGAGCGGCGGCCGCCGTCGAAGGACGGCGCGCCGATCTTCTTGCCCTCGAGGTCCTTGGGCGTCTTGATGCCGCTTTTCTTCAGCGAAAACACGGCCGCCGGCGTATTGTTGTAGATCATCATGACGCCCATGGGCTGGTTGGGCGCGCCGGGGTTGTTGCCCTGGAATTCCATCAGGGCGGCGAGGTCGGCGAATCCCATCTCGTACGCGCCGGAAGCCACGCGGTTGACCGCAGCGCCCGAGCCGTTGCCTGCGTCGATGGTGACGTCGAGTTTCTCTTCTTTGAAATAGCCCTTTTTCTCGGCCACGAGGAAGATTGCGCTAGGCCCTTCGAAACGCCAGTCCAATTGGAAACGGATCTTGGTGTTCTGGGCTTGCGCGCTCGCGGCCCAAGTGCTGGCCAAGATCAGCGCCGCCCCCGCAAGGACGATGCGGCGGCTCGGAGTGCGTAGCGTTGTCTTCATGGTCTGTGTTCCTCGTGAGCGTAAACGGTTGTGCCGTCCTGGATTTCGTGGGAAGAATACATCCCGGTTTTATGCGCCAACAACGCAAGAGATACCCGCATTTGGTGCGCGGTTTCACCGAGTTGGTGCAGTCCGGCATTGCAATTTGTTAAAAGCAGGATCCATGCCGGCACGCGCCGATGGGTTTTTCAAGCGGCCGAGCGGGCGCCGCGCACCGTAGAGGGTCAACCATGTGCCAATTGTTGGGCATGAACTGCAACACGCCCACCGACATCGTTTTTAGCTTCACCGGCTTTGCGACGCGCGCAGGGCGGACAGGAGAGCACGTGGATGGGTGGGGAATCGCCTTCTTCGAAGGGGCAGGGGTCCGGCACTTCGTGGACCATGAGCCCGCGCTGGTGTCGCCGGTGGCAGATCTGATCCGGCGCTATCCGATACGCTCGCGCAATGTCATCGCCCACATTCGGAAGGCGACGGTCGGCAGGGTGGCTCTGGAGAACTGCCACCCTTTCGTGCGCGAGCTATGGGGCCGATATTGGGTGTTCGCGCACAACGGCGACCTCATCGACTATCACCCGCGGCTCGATGGTCCGTATCGTCCCGTCGGTGACACCGACAGCGAACGCGCGTTCTGCTGGATCCTGCAAAACGTGAGCCGGCGGTTTCCCAACCATCCCGGTGCCGAGGCGCTGGCCGAAGCACTGGGCGAGCTGACCGCCGGGATCGCCGCGCACGGCACGTTCAACTACATGCTGTCCGACGGGGCGGCGCTGTACGCGCATTGTTCGACGCGGCTGCACTACATCATCCGCCAACATCCGTTTACCACCGCAAGCCTGTCGGACGATGACATGACGGTAGATTTCTCCGAAGTGACCACGCCCGACGACCGCGTCGCCGTCATCGTCACCGAGCCGCTGACCGCGAACGAGGCCTGGCGCGGCTTCGAGAAGGGCGAGTTGAGGGTGTTCGTGGACGGAGCTCCCGTGCTGGCCCGGCGCGTCAGCCCGTAGCCCGGCGCGGCGGGCGCCGAGCGCTCAGGCGGGCGATCGCTCGGCAGCGAGGGAGCCTGCCATTTGTTCCAGGAAATCCAGCATCAGCTCGCCTGCCAGCTGGGCGTCGTCCGCCGTCATGGTTTCGAGCGGATTGTGGCTGATGCCGCCGTTTCCGCAGCGGGTGAACAGCATGGTGATCGAGGTGGCCTCGGCCATTTTCATGGCGTCGTGCCCCGCGCCAGATGGCAGTTCCAGCACGGGCAAGCCACGTTCGGCGATGGCGCGCGACCACATGTCCATCTGCTTGCGGGCGCAGGGCGCGGCTGCGGCGCGCACCAGTTCTTCGGTCGTCGCGGAAACCCCGCGGCGCGCGCAGATGGCGGCGATCTCCCGCTCGATGTCGGCCAACGCCGCGTCGCGCACGGCATTGTCGGCAGCCCGGATGTCGAGCGACAGCGTGCAGGTTCCCGGGATGACGTTGACCGACCCCTCGGGCACGTTCAGGATGCCGACCGTGCCCACCAGCGAGGGCGCTTGCGCGCATCGCCGCTCGACTGCCAGCACGATTTCCGCCGCAGCGCATGCGGCGTCGCGGCGCATGTCCATGGGGGTGGTGCCCGCGTGGCCCGCCACGCCGGTCAGCGTTACGAGGCGACGCACGCTGCCTGCGATTGACGTCACCACGCCCACCGGAAGATTGCGCTCGAGCAAGACGGGGCCTTGCTCGATGTGGACTTCGAAATAATGCACGAGGCGGGATGTGTCTGCAGCGGCCTTGCCCAGCTGCTCGGGATCGAGCCCCGCCAGCTGCATGGCTTCCCGCATGCTGACGTTGGAGGCGTCGAGCGCGTCGAGCAGGTTCGCGTCGAAGCGCCCGATGTAGGCCGATGACCCCAGGAACGTGCTGCCGTAGCGCACGCCCTCTTCCTCCGCAAAGGCCACGACATCGAGGTCGAAGGGGAAACGTCGATTGCGGCGCTTGAGGTCGGCCACGACGGCGATGGGTAGCAGCACGCCCAGGCGCCCGTCGTACTTGCCCGCGTTGCGTACGGTGTCGTAATGACTGCCGGTGGCGAGCAAGGGCGGCGAAGCGTCGGTGGGGGCGGCGCGGTACCGGCCCACCACATTGCCGGCCGCGTCCTGGTAAACGCTGTCGAAGCCGGCCTCTGTCATCCAGGCCTGGATGCGCGCCGCGACGGCGCGGTGGGCGGGCGTCAGGTACGTGCAGGTGAGATGGTCGGGCGAATCGGAATGCACGGCGAGCGCCTCGGCCCACGCCATGACTGCATCGCCGTAGGGGCGCGTGAGCGACAGACGGTCCGCCAGCCGGATTTCCGCGATGCGGTCGATTTGCCGCAAGGCTTCCGCGAACTCTTGGTCGGGCGCATTGCGCAGCCTGCGCTCCATCGCCGCCATGATGTCGTAGCGGCTCAGTCCGGCACCCGTGGGGCCGCGCACCGCGATGATGAACGGAAAGCCGAAGCGGCTGTTGTAGGCGGCGTTGAGCTGCTGCAGCAGTTCGAACTCCTCGGGCGTGCACTGCGTGAGCCCGGCACGCGCCTGTTCGCCGGCGGAGTCTTCGGTGAGCTGGCCGGCCACGGCCGCGCGGCCAGCGAGCTCGGGGTGGGCGCGTATGAGCGCCAGTTGCTCCTCGCGGCTGGCCTCGCGCACCGTCTGGGCGAGGGCGTACTTGAGTGCCGCGACTGAAGCGAACGGACGCTTGGCGGCCGTGCGTTCCAATACCCAGGGGCTGTGCTCGTACAGGCCGTCGAGGAATTGCACGAAGCGCGCGGCGCTGGTGGCGTTGAGAACGTCGAGGGTGAGGGATGCGGTCATGGTTGAAATCACTCCCCGGCGATGGCGGCCGGAGCGTACGGGTGTTCCTGCTTCCAGTGCCGTGCGATGTCGATGCGGCGGCACACCCAGACGTCCGGGTGCTTCTCGATGTGGTCGAGGAAACGCTGTAGAGCCCGGAAGCGGCCAGGCCGGCCGAGCAGCCGGCAATGCATGCCGATGGACATCATGCGCGGCTTGTCTGCGCCTTCGGCGTAGAGGACGTCGAACGCATCGCGCAGGTATTGATAGAAATGATCAGCCGTATTGAAGCCCTGTGGCGTGGCAAAGCGCATGTCGTTGGCATCGAGCGTATACGGGACCACGAGGTGAGGCTTGCGCTCGCCGGAGGAGGTCTCGACCTCGGTCCAGAACGGCAGGTCGTCGCCGTAGTAATCGCTGTCGTACAGATAGTCGCCCTGTTCGACCAGCAGTCGGCGCGTATTGGGGCTGTCGCGGCCGGTATACCAGCCGAGCGGCCAGGCCCCGTTGGTCAGCCGGCGAATGATTTCCGTGCCGCGGTGCATGTGGTCGCGCTCCGTGGCTTCGTCTACGTTTTGGTAATGGATCCAGCGCCAGCCGTGGCAGGCAATCTCATGGCCCTGCTCCAGGAAGGCGGCCGTTGCCTCGAGGTTGCGTTCGAGCGCCATGGCGCAACCGAAGATGGTGAGCGGCAGGTGCCTGCGTTCGAACTCGTGCAGGATGCGCCACACGCCGACGCGGGATCCGTATTCGTAGATGGAATCCATGCTCATGTGGCGCGCGGGATATGCCGCGGCGCCGATGATCTCCGACAGGAACTGCTCGGAGGTGGGGTCGCCATGCAGGACGTGGTTCTCGGCCCCTTCCTCGTAATTCAGCACGAATTGCACGGCGACGCGCGCGCGATTGGGCCAGCGGGCGTCGGGGAGGTTGCGGCCGTAGCCGATCATGTCGCGGGGATATGCATTCATGGCATGTGCAGCGAAAGGTGGGAACGCGCACCTCATGCGGGAGCATGCCTCGGCGTTCCCGCGAGGAGTCAGGGGTGCGCGTTTTTGATGTCGTCGTCGATGAAACTATATACACTTTTGTCTGCGCCAAGAACCATCGCCTGCATGCGCCTTGCTCCATCTTCTCCATGAAAGGGTTTCCATGGGAAAACTGACCACCCACGTCCTTGATACCGCCAACGGATGTCCTGCAGTCGGGATGCGCGTCGCGCTGTACCGCCTGGTCGACGACCAACCTGTTTTCCTGCGCGAGGCCGTCACCAATCACGACGGGCGCGTGGATGCGCCGCTGGTCGAAGGGGATGAATTGGTGGCAGGCGTCTACCGCCTGGCGTTCGAGGCGGGTGAGTATTTCGAACGCAAAGGGCTGTCGCTACCCGAGCCGCGCTTCGTGGGCCGCGTCGTGCTTGACTTCGGCGTTGCCGATCCCGCCCAGCACTATCACGTTCCTTTGCTCGTCGGCCCCTGGAACTGGAGCACCTACCGGGGTAGCTAAGGCGCGGGAGCAGGCCGCACGCACGCGACGATCTGCTCGCGCAGCCATTTGATGGGGCCGTCGCGCCGGGTGCGCGGGTGCCACAGCAGGTAATACTGCAGCGGCGGCAACGGCAGCGGGAGTGGCACGACTCGCACGGGCAGCGAGCTTTCGAAGAACGCGGTAAAGCGCCTGCCCGTGGTCAATAGCAAGTCGGTTTGGGTCAGGACGTAGGGGATGAGGCTGAATACCGGGCACTCGAGCACGATCTCCCGTGCGTGTCCCAGGCGTGCCAGCAGCGCATCTACGGTGCTGCGCAGCCCGGGACGCATGGCAGTCGGCGCGGCGTGCCGGGCTTGCAGGTAGGCCTGCACTGTCAGGGGCCGTCGTGCCAGAGGATGGTGATTGCCCATCATGACGACGAGTTCGTCTTCCATCAGGGGCAGGCGATGCAATTGCGCGGGGGGGTCGGGCCAGTTCGCGATCACCAAATCCAGTCTTCCGTCCGCAAGTTTCTGCGCGTAGTCCAGGTCATCGGTCAGCGGATGCACGCTCAGCGACAGGCTGGGCGCCAAGGCGCGCAGGCGGCCGGCCAGGCGCGGCAGCAGCATGGGGTCGAGGTAATCCGGGGCGGCCAGATGCAGCACGCCACGGGCTCGCTGGGGGTCGAAGTCGGCAGCCGGTGCAAGGAAGTGCTCGGCCTGTGCGAGCAATTCGCGTGCAGGCGCTTCGAGGGATTGCGCCGTGGCGGTCGGCACGACCCCTCCGGGTCCGCGGACGAAGAGCACGTCGCCGGTTAGCCGGCGCAGGCGGGCCAATCTCGTGGAAAGCTGGGGCTGCCCCATGCCCAATCTTATGGCGGCGCGTGAAACGTTCAGCGTGTCGAGCAGCGTGACGAAGGCCTGGATATCGGTCAGGTTGAGCTGCGACAGGTCGGTGCCTGCGAGGCTGGCCGGAGTGGGGGAGTGCGGCATGGCGTGTCCCGCCTTTCATTCGCAGAGGCGAATATTGATTATATGGATATACAGATGATAACCGGCCGCAAGGCGCGTATGTTTGAGAGGAAAAACGCCCCGCGGACGGCGGGGCGGCACTCCTGGTAGAACGCTATGTCTTCCGATCTTTCCATTGAGGCGGAATCACCCGCCGTGCAGGTGCGTCCGGTCCGTTTCTGGCATGGGCGGCGGCGCGTCGAGCTAGACGGCCTGCCACCTGCGTTGACGGTGCTGGAATGGCTCAGAGAGGCAGCCGGCTGCTGTGCGGTCAAGGAGGGGTGCGCCGAAGGGGACTGCGGCGCGTGCACGGTAGCCGTGACCGACCTCGACGCAAGTGGCCGGCCCCGGACCCGCGCCATCAATGCCTGCATCCAACCCGTCGCGACCTTGGACGGCAAGGTGCTCGTGACGGCCGGCGACATCGGCGCGCCCGGCGCCCTGCATCCGGTGCAGCAGGCCATGGTGGATTGCCACGGCTCGCAGTGCGGCTTCTGTACGCCGGGCATCGTGATGTCGCTCTACGCCTTGTACGAAACCAAGCGCCGGGCCGGTGACGCATGCGTGACACGGGCCGAGGCGGTGCGGGCCTTGTCGGGCAACCTGTGCCGCTGCACGGGGTATCGTCCCATCCTGGATGCCGCGCAAGCCATGTGCCGTCCGCCTTGGCAAGGCGAGCCCGAGGACGAACTCAAGGGGCGACTGGAGCAGGTGGCGACCGACGACGGGGCGTGGATGCCGGCCGAAGCGAAGGCTGGGTTCGACGGCCACGGGCGAGGACGGTTTTTCGCACCGCGCACCCTCGCACAATTTGCAGCCTTGCGCGCTGCCTGGCCGGAGAGCCGCATCGTGGCCGGCTCGACCGATGTCGGGCTGTGGGTGACCAAGCAGCATCGTAGCCTCGGCGACCTGCTCTGGATAGGTGGCGTCCGTGAGCTGGCGGTCATCGGGAGGATGGAGCGCGACCCCATCGCGACCGAACGCTGGGGCAAGGAAACGGCGAGCCTGGAGATCGGCGCGGCCGTGACAGTGTCCGAAGCCTGGGACGCCTTGGCGCCGCTTTTTCCGGATTGCGCCGAATACTTCGATCGTTTCGCCTCGGTGCCCGTGCGCAACGGCGCAACCTTGGTCGGCAACCTTGCCAACGGGTCGCCGATCGGCGACGCAGCGCCCTGGCTGATTGCATTGGGCGGCTCGGTCGTCCTGCATCGGCAAGGTACGGAGCGCGTATTGCCACTCACGGAGTTTTATCTCGGATACCAGAAAAACGCATTGCAGCGCGGCGAGTTCGTGCGTGCAGTGCGCGTGCCGATTCCGGGTCCCGATGTTGCCGTGCACGCGTGGAAGCTTTCCAAGCGCCCGGAACAGGACATCAGTGCCGTGGCCGTTGCGACGGCGCTTCGGGTGGAAGGAGGACGCATCGCCGCGGCGGGCATCGGCGTCGGCGGCATGGCCGCGGTATCCAGCCGCGCGTCCAATACCGAGCGAGCCTTGGTCGGGCTCGCCGTCGACCGGCTCGGGTCGCGTGATAGCGCGGAAATGCGGCGGGTTTGGCAAACCATGCACGACGAGTTCGAGCCTATCGATGACCACCGCGCCAGCGCGGCATATCGGCGGCGGGCCGCGGCCAATCTGGTGCTGCGCTCATGCCTGGGCCTTGCCGGCGGGGCCGGGGTGCTGCGCATTGGTAGCTTGGCGCCTTTGGAGGTATAGCCATGAATGCGCCGGACCATCCGGGGATTTTCAACGTGGAGGCCGAACCGGCCTCGTGCGGCACGCCGGCGCGGCACGAGGCGGCGCACCTGCACGTCAGTGGGCAAGCCCTGTATGTGGACGACCTGCCCGAGCCGCGCGGCACGCTGTTCGTGGCTCCCGTCTTGTCGAACATTGCGCACGGCCGGCTGCGGGGCATCGACGCTTCGGCCGCCCTGGCCATGCCAGGCGTGTTGCGGGTGGTGACCGCATCGGACTTGCCTGCCGGCAACGTGCTGGGCCCCAAGCATGACGAACCCGTCTTGCCGGTCGATACGGTGTCGTATCTGGGGCAGCCGGTTGCCCTGGTGGTCGCCGCCGGCGCAAAGGCGGCCCGGGTCGCCGCCCGGGCGGTCAAGCTCGACATCGAGCCGCTGCCGGCCATATTGACCATCGACGAGGCCCTGGCGGCCCAGTCTTGGGTGCTGCCGCCGGTGCACCTGGTCGAAGGCGATGTCGACGCCGCGCTGGCCGCCGCCCCGCATAGGCTCGAAGGAGAGATTGCCTTGGGTGGCCAGGAGCAGTTCTACCTGGAGGGGCAGATTGCGTTCGCCCTGCCGGGTGAAGACGGCACGATGAAAGTGCTTTCTTCCACCCAGCACCCGGGGGAAGTGCAGCACTGGGTCGCTGACGCGCTAGGCGTACCTGCGCACTCGGTCCAGGTCGAGTGCCGGCGCATGGGGGGCGGCTTCGGCGGGAAAGAAACGCAGGCCGGGCATGTCGCGGTATGGGCCGCGGTGGCGGCGAAGGTTTGCAACGCGCCATGCAAGATGCGCCTCGATCGCGACGACGATTTCCTGATCACTGGCAAGCGCCATCCTTTCATCGGGCGCTGGAAGGTCGGCTTCGACGACGCGGGCCGCATATTGGGCCTGGACTTGCTGCAGGCTGCGGCCTGCGGCTTTTCGGCGGACCTCTCCGGCCCCATCGCCGATCGCGCCATCTTCCATGCCGACAACGCCTATTATTTGCCCGCGGTGGCGATCCACAGCTATCGCTGCAAGACGAACACGCAGTCGCATACGGCTTTCCGGGGCTTCGGTGGACCGCAGGGCATAGGCATGATCGAAGCCGTGATGGACGACATCGCGCGCCATCTCGGTCTCGATCCCCTGGCCGTGCGGCGCGTGAATCTTTACGGGGAGGCGCCGCGCGACCGTACGCCCTACGGCATGCAGGTGACCGACAACATCCTGCCGCAATTGATCGCGCGCCTCGAAGCCGATTGCCGGTACGCCGCCCGCCGCGCGGCCATCGACGCATGGAATGCGGGCAGCCCGGTGATCAAGCGCGGCCTGGCGCTCACGCCCGTCAAGTTCGGCATTTCGTTCACCGCCACGATGTTCAACCAGGCGGGGGCCTTGGTGAACGTCTATACGGATGGTTCGGTGTCCGTCAACCATGGCGGGACGGAAATGGGGCAAGGGCTGCACACCAAGGTGTGCCAGATCGTTGCCGACACCTTGGGCGTGCCTCTCGAGCGCGTGCGCATCACGGCTACCGATACCGGCAAGGTGCCCAATGCTTCGGCGACTGCGGCATCGAGCGGCACGGACCTGAATGGGCGCGCGGCCGAATTCGCGGCGCGGGAAATCCGGGATAGGCTCCGCGCCTACGTTGCCGGAAAACATGGCATTGATGTCTCCGACGTGTCCATCCGCCACGGCAAGGTGAAGATTCCGGGTGCGGAACTGGAGTTTGCCGAGGTCGCCAAGGCCGCCTACGCTGCCCGCATCGCGTTGTGGTCAGACGGCTATTACGCCACGCCGAAGATTCACTACGACCCGCAGACGCTGCGCGGCATGCCGTTCTATTACTTTGCTTACGGCGCCGCGGCAGCGGAAGTAGCGGTGGACCTCCTTACTGGCGAAACCAAGCTATTGCGCGTGGACATCCTGCACGACGTGGGGCGGTCCATCAATCCCGCCATCGACCTCGGGCAGGTCGAAGGGGGATTCGTGCAGGGCGTGGGCTGGCTGACATCGGAGGAGCTGGTGTGGACCCGGGACGGGCGGCTCGCCACGCATGCGCCGTCGACCTACAAGATCCCGACGGCCGGCGACGTCCCCGCCGAATTCCGCGTCGCATTTTGGCCCGAGCCCAATCGCGAAGACAACGTCTACGGATCCAAGGCCGTCGGAGAGCCGCCTTTCATGCTGGGCTTTGCGGTCTTCTTCGCCATACGCGACGCCGTGGCCGCCGCCAGGCGCGAGCGCGGTCGCTACGGGCCCGTGCCTTTGTCGGCGCCCGCGACGCCCGAAGCAGTATTGCGGGCGGTGGAGCAATGACGGGCGCTCCGCTATTGCCCGAAGGGCTGGCTGATTTCGCGCGCACCGCACCCGGGCCGTTGTGCCTGGTCAGGATACTGGGCGTGCGGGGCAGCGTGCCGCGCGGCACGGATGCAGCGATGCTGGTGGCCGGACAGGGCGTGGCCGGCACCATAGGGGGCGGCCATCTTGAGTACGAAGCAATCCGGCATGCGCGAGCCCTCTTGGCGCGGAGCACCGAGGAGGGCGTCGCACCGGCCGATGAAATCCGCCGATTCGCGCTCGGACCCAGCCTGGGGCAGTGTTGCGGCGGCAGCGTGGAGCTGGGATTTTCCGTGGTGTTCGATCCTGCCGCTGCGGTGCCCATGCTGTCCGCGATGGAGGCACGGCCGCACGAGCTCTGGCTCTATGGCGCGGGCCACGTGGCCCGCGCGCTGGTCCACGTCATGCTGCCGCTGCCGTTCCGGATCCGCTGGATCGATACGCGCGACGACGTTTTTCCCGAACCGTTGCCCTCGCACGTGCGACCTGTATCGACCGACGATGCCGCATCGGAAGCGGCGACGGCGCCGGCCGGAGCCCTGCATCTCGTGATGACCCATAGTCACGCATTGGACTTCGACATCGTGCGCACTGTCTTGGAGCGGGGCAATGCGGCATATTGCGGTCTCATCGGCTCGGCGACCAAACGGGCCACCTTCGAGCGCAGGTTGCGCGCACGCGGCATGGACGAGGCCAGCATCGCCCGCCTGACGTGCCCGGTGGGGCTGCCGCATCTGTCGGGCAAGCTGCCCGGCGTGATCGCGGTGTCGGTCGCCGCCCAGCTGCTGGCGGTGGTGCAGGCGCTCAAGGACGCACAAAAGTAGGTCCGATCATTCGCCCGCCCCTATGTAAGCAAACGGCAACCAAGGCGCTCAGCGTGGCTTCTTGCCGCATCATGCGGCCGCGGCAGCCTGCGGCGGAAGCACGGAGTGATCCATGTTCCGTAGGATGTACATCACGTAGACCACCGTCAACCCGGTAAAGGCGTAGTTGACGATGGAATTCGAAATGTTCAGCTGGTTGTATCCGTCTACGCCGTAAAGCAGGAGCACGACCACCCGCACCAGGATGGTGGCGACTTCCCGCAGCATCAGGAAGGCGGTGAATTTATAGAAGTGCCCGATGTTGACCGAATGCCCGTATAGCTGCTTGGCGCGATCCCGGGGCATGCCCATGCGATGGGCATAGTCGATGAAAAAGAAAATGCCGAAGGGGCGCTTGGCCGCCATGGTCAAGGCGTAGAACACGATGGTCGCCGCGCTGAGCCACACCGGATTCCAGATGGCTTGCGTTGCCGTCGACGAGAGTAGGTTGACGACGAGGTTCAGGGAGATCATCACGAGCAGGAATACGCCCGAGATGCTCCATGTTTTCTCGATGAGCACGGTGGCCGCCGTATAGACGAGGCCCGGCACCAGCCCCAGGGTGATCAGCCAGTAGTCGCTGATTTGCCCGCGGAAGAGATTCCAGCCGAGAAGGGGAATGACGAGATAGACCAGCAGATCGATGAGGATGCGTGTTTTTTTCATGGCGCTAGCCGGCTGGTCCTCGTGAATCGGGCAATGGGGGAGTTTGCTGGCGCACGGGCTGCTGCGCGGGGTGCTGGCGGGGTATGCGGGGCTGGCTCCCGCCGCGCTGGCTTTCGAGTGCAATGCCTGGGGCAAGCCTGCCCTAAGCTCCCGTGTGCAAGACCGCTTCCCGGTCCACTTCAATTTGAGTCATACCCGCGGCATGGCTGTCCTGGCCGTTTGCCTCGATGCAGAGGTCGGCGTAGACGTTGAGCGAGTCGATGCCGGCATCGATGCGCTGGCGCTGGCGGATGCGAACTTTTCCCAGCGCGAGCGGGCGCTGCTGCACGCATGCGTCGGCATGCGGAGGGCGGAGTGCTTCACCGAGATATGGTCGCTGAAGGAAGCATGGGTCAAGGCCCTGGGGCGCGGCTTGTCCGTCCCCCTGGATGGCTTTACCGCCCAAGTCGATGGGCGGCCACCCCACATCGTCGATCACGCATCCGGCGGCGACGTCCGTGCGGCATGCGCGTGCCGGCTCTATGAGTCCGAGGACGGCTACCGGCTTGCCGTTGCGGTGCCGGGGGTGCGCGGCGAGGCGCTCTCGGTAAGGGCCTGGACGGGCCTGCCATTGTTGGGTTTTGCCCCGGCCGGGGCGTTCCCAGCATGGGCCGGGCCTGGGGCGGGCGCGGCGGCGCGAACCGGTCCGGCGTGTAGTTCTTCTGACGGAAGCAATGTTACCCATGGTCGCAAGATTGAATACCGTTCTTCATGACCGCCGTCCGAGCGGGCGCAGGCACCTGAGAACCGGCTTGCGGATGGTGCCCGCATTGATGGCAGCTGCGTTGGCGGCGGCGCCAGCGCCGGGGTGCGCGGAAGATCTCTATGAGATCTACCGCATGGCCCGCGAGGCCGATCCCACGCTGGCCGCGTCCGATGCCACGCGCAAGGCCACCCATGAAGGCGTGAATGCGGCACGCTCGGCGTTCCTGCCGCAAGTCAATGCCACCTATACCGCGGCACGGCAGAATACCGGCGAAAGCACGACCGCGCCGACCGAATTCAACAATACGTGGTTGCTTTATTCCAGTACATATACCCGCGGCAGGAGCAGCGCCGCTGGCATCAGCCTGGACATCCAGTTGTTCAATTGGTCCAACGTCACGACGCTGCGCGGGGCGCAGGCCTCGGCGGTGGGAGCGGATTACTCCTACGACGCAGCGTCGCAGGACCTAGCCGTGCGCACGGTCGAAGCCTATTTCAACGTGCTGACGACGTCCGAGCAGCTGGAGTTTTCCGAAGCCTATGAAAAAGCCCTGGCCTTGCAGCTCAAGCAAGCCAGGGAGTTGTACCAGGCGGGCATGGCCACGGTGACCGACGTGCACCAGGCACAGGCGCAGTACGACAACGCGGTCGCACAAAGCATCACCGCCCGCAATTCCGTCCAGATGGCCAGGGAGAGCCTGAGCCAGATCATCGGCAAGGACTTCGGGCCCTTGAAGCCGTTGCGCGATCGGATCCCGTTGCTGCGTCCGGATCCGGACGACATGGAAGCATGGGTGCGGCTTGCGTATGAGCGGAATCCTCAACTCGCCGCGGCGGACAAATCGGTAGAGGCGGCCGACTACAAGGTCAAGACCGCCGCATCCGGGCACCTGCCCACGCTAACCGGCACGATCCGGCGCACGATGACGCGTGTTTGGGGGACGGAGACGGGTGAAACCATTCCGCCTGGCTACGAATACTCCTGGACCCGGACCGGCAATACGCTGGTGGGCGTGACGCTCACGATACCGATTTACGCCGGAGGCCTGACCACGGCCCAGACGCGCGAGGCCATGTACCAGCGCTACGCGGCGCAGGACCAGCGCGAGGCCGTGCGGCGCGCGGTGGCCGCGAATGCGCGCAACGCTTACCGCAGCGTGATCTCGGGCATCAGCCAGGTGGAGGCCACGCGCGCAGCGGTGGAGTCGGCACAGTCCGCGCTCGACGCCTCGGTGGCGAGCTATCGGGCCGGAAGCAAGACCATACTGGACATCCTGACCAGCCAGGCCAATCTGCTCAATGCAAAGATCGCCTATTCGGTGGCGCGTCACCAGCTCGTGTTCAGCAATCTTTTGCTGAAACAGGCGTCGGGAATCCTGGGTGAAAGCGACGTGGTCGCGATCAACGCGTTGCTGCAATGAGTGCGTTGGCGCAGGGGTGAGAGCCGGGCGGCTCACTAGCGCCGGAGCGTGCGGGCCGGCGCGCTTGCCTCAGGCCTTGATGGCCTCGAGTTCTTCCTGCAGGCTCAGCCACGCCTTCTCGAGTTCACCCAGCCGTTTCTGCAGGTCGCCGTGCTCTGCCAGCACGCGCAGGCGTTCGTCCCGGCGGGCGTCTTCGTAAAGGCCCGGGTCGGCGATCAGCGCATCGAGCTCGCGCTTGCGTTGCTCGAGCTTCTGCATCTCGTCTTCCACCTTCTTGAGTCGCGCCTCCAGCGGTTTGCGCAGCGAGGAGAGCCGCTGCCGGGTTTCGGCTTCGAGCCGCCGCTGCATCTTGCGGTCGACCGGCGTGTCGGCCGCAGCACAGTCCTGCGTCGGCGCGGTTTCGGCGCCGCCCTGGCGATTGGCCAGCCAGTCGCGGTAGTCCTCCAGGTCGCCGTCGAATTCGCGCACGCCGCCGTCGCCGACGATCCAGAAGCTGTCCACGGTGGTCCGGAGCAAGTGACGGTCGTGCGAGACGAGGAGCATGGTGCCCTCGAACTCGGCCAGCGCTTCGGTCAGGGCTTCCCGCGTGTCCACGTCCAGGTGGTTGCTGGGTTCGTCGAGCAGCAGGAGGTTGGGTTTCTTCCACACGACCAGCGCGAGGGCCAATCTGGCCTTTTCGCCGCCGGACATGGGACCGACCTTGGAGAGGGCAAAGTCGCCGGAAAAGCCGAAGCCCCCCAGGTAATTGCGCAGGTCCTGCTCGCGCGCTTCGGGCGCGAGGCGCGCCAGGTGCAGCAGTGGCGAGGCTTCGGTGTCGAGCATGTCCAGCTGGTGCTGGGCGAAATAGCCGACTTCCAGCCCCCGGGCGGCCTTGCGTTCGCCCGCGAGCGGGGTGAGTTCGCCGGCCAGGGTCTTGACCAGCGTGCTCTTGCCGGCGCCGTTGGCCCCGAGGATGCCGATCCGCGCGCCGGCACGCACCGACAGCGTCACGCGGTCGAGGATGGGCTTGCCGGGATAGCCCGCCTGCACGCCGTCGAGCGACAGCAAGGGGTCGGGCATGTGGTCAGGGGAGGGAATGCGGATGTCGATGCCTGCGGCTGCCCGTACCGGCGCGAGTGCCTGCATCCGGGCCAGTGCCTTGACCCGGCTCTGGGCCTGCTTGGCCTTGGTGGCCTTGGCCTTGAAGCGGTCGATGAAGCTCTGCAGGTGAGCCGCCTCGCGCTGCTGTTTTTCGTAGGCGATCTGGCTTTGGCGCAGCCGCTCGGCGCGCTGCGTCAGGAAGTCCTCATAGCCGCCCTTGTAGCGTACCAGCTTGGCCTGGTCGAAATGCAGGATGGTCCGCGCCACCGCGTCCAGGAATTCGGTGTCGTGCGAAATCACGAGCACCGTACCCGGGTAGGCCGCCAGCCATCGCTCCAGCCATAGCATGGCGTCCAAATCCAGGTGGTTGGTCGGTTCGTCCAGCAAGAGCAAGTCCGACGGCGCCATCAGCGCCCGCGCCAGGTTCAGCCGCATGCGCCAGCCGCCCGAGAAGCTGGCCACGGGTTGGCGGAATTCGTGCTGGTGGAATCCCAGGCCGATCAGCAATTGCTCGGCGCGGGACTGGGCCGAAAACGCCCCGGCATCGGCCAGTTCGGCTTCCAGTTCGGCCAGCCGCAGGCCATCAAGGTCGGCATCCACGGCGTCGCGCTCGGCCTGGAGGCGACGCAGCCGGGTGTCGCCGTCGATGACGAAATCCAGCGCCTCGCGGTCCGTATCGTGGATTTCCTGGGCGATGGAGGCGATGCGCCAGCTGGCCGGGATCTCGAGCTCCCCGGCATCCGGATCGAGCTGGCCGTTCAGGAGGGCGAACAGCGTGGACTTGCCGGCGCCATTGGGCCCGACGATGCCGACGCGTTCGCCCGGGTGGACCACGAAGTCCGCGCCTTCGAGGAGGACTTTGGTGCCGCGCCGCAGCGTAATGCCTGATGCCCGTATCATGCCGTCGCCTCAGACCAATTGGTCCTGCCTGAGTAGCAGCACTTTGTCGTCTCCGCCGGAGGTGCTCAGCCAAATGGGTTCCAGCTGCGGGAAGGCCTGTTCGAAATAGGCCTTTTCATGCCCTAGCTCCAGCACCAGGATGCCGTGCGGCTGGAGGTAGTCCGCCGCCTGCGCGAGCAGCGGCCGGATCAAGTCCATGCCGTCCGCGCCGCCGGCGAGCGCGATGCTGGGCTCATGGCGGTACTCGGGCGGAAGGGCATTCATCGAACTTGTGTTGACGTACGGCGGATTGCACAAGATCAAATCGTATTGTGCAGGGGGCAGTTGCTCGAACAGGTTCGACTGGTAGAGGGCGATGCGGTCTTGAAGGCCGTAGTCGTCGACATTGATGCGCGCGACGTCCAGGGCGTCTTGCGATATATCGACCGCATCCACCTGGGCGTGCGGGAAGGTCTCGGCTGCGGCGATGGCAAGGCACCCGGAGCCGGTGCACATGTCGAGCACCCATTCTACGGAGTAGGGGTCGTCGATCCAGGGGGCGAGCCCGTCGTCCAGCAGTTCGGCGATGTAGGAGCGTGGCACGATGACGCGTTCGTCCACGTAAAAACGTCGGCCGCGCAGCCAGGCCTCATGGGTCAAATAGGGGGCGGGCCGGCGTTCCGTGATGCGGCGTTCGATGATGTCCAGCACCGCCTGGCGCTCGTCGTCGAGCACGGCGGCGTCGATGAAAGGTTCGAGCCGGTCGATGGGCAGGTGCAGCGTGTGCAGGACCAGGTAGACGGCTTCGTCATAAACGTCCAGGGTACCGTGGCCCAGCGCGATGCCGGCGGCATTGAACCGGCTGACGGCGTAGCGGACCAAGTCGCGGACAGTGCGCAGCGGATGGTAGTCGAGGGCGGGCATAGGGAGTCCAGATTCAACATGCCCCGGCGCTGGCCGTGCCGGAGCGGCCGGGGAGCGGCGCGGGAAGCGCAGTTTTCGTTTCAAGTCCTACGGCGCGGCCCCGGCGTGCAACTTCCGGCGCGTCGGGCGGGCCTTCATCTCAGCAACGCTTCCAGCGTGCGTCGGTAAATGTTCTTCAGCGGTTCCAGGCTGTCAACGGCAATGTGCTCATTGACCTTGTGGATGGTGGCGTTGACCGGCCCGAACTCCACGACCTGGGGACAGATCTGCGCAATGAAGCGCCCGTCGGACGTGCCGCCCGTGGTAGAGAGCTCCGCCTCGATGCCGACTTCGGCGGCGATGGCCTGCGCCAGGGCGCTGCAGAGCGTGCCGCGGGGGGTCAGGAACGGCAGGCCGCTCAAGGTCCAATCCAAGGTGTATTCGAGGCCGTGCCGATCGAGGATGGCCGCGACGCGGCTCTTCAGCTCATCGGCGGTACTGGCCGTCGAGAAGCGGAAATTGAAATCGATCACTGCCTCGCCGGGGACTACGTTGGTGGCGCCGGTGCCGCTGTGGAAATTAGAGATCTGGAACGTGGTGGGCGGGAAATATTCGTTGCCACGGTCCCACTCGGTCACCGCGAGCTCGGCCAGCGCGCCGGCGCACTGGTGGATGGGGTTGCGGGCCTTTTCCGGGTACGCCACGTGCCCCTGGATGCCCTTGACCACGAGCCGGCCGGACAGCGAGCCGCGGCGGCCGTTCTTGATGGTGTCGCCCAGCTGCACCGAGGAGGTGGGTTCGCCGACGATGCAGTAGTCCAACTGCTCGCCGCGGGCCGAGAGCCATTCGCAGACTTTCACGGTGCCGTCGGTCGCGGGGCCCTCTTCGTCCGAGGTGATCAGCAGTCCGATCGATCCGGGGTGGTCGGGACAATGCGCGATGAACTCCTCGGCCGCCACCACGAAGGCGGCGATCGAGCTCTTCATGTCGGCCGCCCCGCGCCCGTACAGGTTCCCGTCGACGATGGTGGGCACGAAGGGGTCGGTGTTCCATTTTTCGCGCGGACCGGGCGGGACTACGTCCGTGTGGCCGGCAAAGACAACCAGTGGGCCTTCGGTGCCGCGCCGCGCCCACAAATTGACCACTCCGCCTCCGGCGATGGTCTCGCAGGCGAATCCGCGCGCCGTCAGGCGTTCAATCAGCAAAGCCTGGCAGCCTTCGTCCTCGGGAGTCACCGAGGGACGGCGGATCAGCTCTTCAACCAGGGACAGAACGGAAGTAGTCATGGGGACGCGTTGGATGAAGGTCTATCAGGCGCGCAGCAAATCGTTGATGCTGGTCTTGGCACGGGTCTGCGCATCGACGCGCTTGACGATGACGGCGCAATACAGGCTGTACTTGCCGTCGGGCGAGGGCAGGGTACCAGGCACCACCACCGAGCCCGAGGGCACGCGGCCGTAGAGAATCTCGCCGGTCTCGCGGTTATAGATCTTGGTGCTCTGGCCGATGAAGACGCCCATGGAGAGCACCGAGTTTTCTTCCACGATCACGCCTTCGACCACTTCCGAGCGGGCGCCGATGAAGCAGTTGTCCTCGATGATGGTGGGATTGGCCTGCAGCGGCTCCAACACGCCGCCGATGCCCACGCCGCCGGAGAGGTGGACGTTCTTGCCGATCTGCGCGCAGGAGCCCACGGTCGCCCAGGTGTCGACCATGGTGCCCTCGTCGACGTAGGCGCCGATATTGACGTAGGAAGGCATCAGCACCGCATTGCGGGCGATGTACGAGCCGCGGCGCGCGACGGCGGGCGGCACCACGCGAAAGCCCCCTTGCTTGAAGTCGGCGTCGGTGTAGCCTGCGAACTTGCTCGGTACTTTGTCGAAGAACTGCAGGGGCGTGCCCGGGCCGGCGCCCATCACGACGTTGTCTTCCAGGCGGAAAGAAAGCAGCACGGCCTTCTTGATCCATTGGTGCACGAGCCAGTCGCCATTCTGTTTTTCGGCCACGCGTAGTTCACCCTTGTCCAGCGCGTTCAACACGTGATCGACGGCTTCGCGGATCGGCGCGGGAGCGGATGCGGGCGAGAGCGAGGCACGGTCTTCCCAAGCTTGTTCGATGATGTTCTGGAGGTCTTGGCTCATGGTCGGATATCCGGAAAAAAATCAGAGAAAGAAAGCGCCGCGCCGGAGCCCGGCCCGGTCCGCGGGCAAGGCAGGCCGGGCGTCCCGCGCCCCAGGAGGGCCGTAGGCATTCATGCCGTGCGGGGGGCAGCCAGCGAGCGGGCGTAGCGGGCCAGCCGGTGGGCGGCCTCGACGCATTCGTCCAGCGGCGCCACGAGCGCCAGGCGCAAGCGGTTGGCGCCGGGATTGCCGGCGCGCGTCTCGCGGGCCAGGAAGCTGCCCGGCAGCGCCGTGACGTTTTCCTGCGCCAGCAGGCCGCGGGCGAACTCCGCGTCGTCGATGGGCGTACGGGGCCAGAGATAAAACGAAGCCTGGGGGCGTTGGACGTCCAACACGTCCTGCAGGATCGGCAGCACGGCCTCGAATTTTTCTCGGTACATGCGCCGGTTCTCGCGCACGTGCTCTTCGTCGTTCCAGGCCGCGATGCTCGCTGCCGCGACGACGGCGCTCATGGCGCTGCCGTGGTAGGTCCGGTACAGCAGGAACCGGGCCAATAGCTTGGCGTCGCCGGCCACGAAGCCCGAGCGCATTCCCGGCACGTTGGAGCGCTTGGACAGGCTCGAAAACACCACGATGTTGTGGAAATCCGTGCGGCCCAGGCGGTGGGCGGCTTCGAGCGCACCCAGCGGCGGCTGCGATTCATCTAGGTAAATTTCGGAGTAGCACTCGTCCGAGGCGATGACGAACCCATACTTGTCGGCCTGCTCGAACAGGTACTTCCATTCTTCCAGGTCCATGACGTTGCCCGCCGGGTTGCCGGGCGAGCATACGTAGACCAGCCGGGTTTCGTTCCACTCTTCGTCCGACACCGAGGACCAATCGCAGCCGAAGTTGCGAGCCGGGTCGGCGTTGACGAAGGTCGGGCGGCCGCCTGCCAGCAGCGCCGCGCCCTCATAGATCTGGTAGAACGGGTTGGGGCACAGCACCCGCGGCCGTTTGGCATCGTCGACCACGAGCTGGGCGAAGGCAAACAATGCCTCGCGCGAGCCGAGCACGGGCAGCACCTGGGTATCGGGATCGACGGCCGGCAGCCCGTAGCGTCGTTGCAGCCACCCTGCGATGGCTGCCCGCAGGGCGGGAGAGCCTTTGGTCGGTGGGTAGCTGGAGAGGCCGGACAGATTCTGGCGCACGGCGTCTTCGATGAAGGCCGGCGTGGCGTGCTTGGGCTCGCCGATGGATAGGCTGACGGGGCGCAGGTTCGCGGGCGGCTCGACACCGGCGTACAGCGCGCGGAGCTTTTCGAAGGGGTAGGGCTGGAGCAGCCCGAGACGAGGATTCATGGGCGCGATTGTAACCTCGGCGCCGCGCTTTTTTGCCGCCGGGGTCAGGCCGCGCGCTTGGATTCCTGCCTGGTGCGCTCGCACGGCTCGGTAAACGTGTAGCCCACGCCCCGCACCGCCTGCAGCGGCAACTTGATGCCTCGATGCGCAGCCTTGCGGCGCAGGCGGCTCACCAGCACCGCCACATTGTGCGACTGGCGCAACCCGTCGCGCAGCGAGGTGTCCTGCCATTGCTCGAACGTCAGGACCCGGTTCGGCGCCAGCAACAGGAGGCTGATGAATTGCCATTCGGTCAACGTGAGCGGCAGGGCACGCTCTTGGGGGTCCACGAGGCGTCGCGGCGGCGCGGTGAGCCGCCAGGTGGCGGGCGGGGGCGGCGTTATTTTGGGCTGTGGCCGCGGCGCATCCAGGTGCTGGCGCAGGGCCCGCAGTACGGAGTTCGCGTGGCCTTGCGGGTCGGGGCCAGCCGCGCGGACGTCAATTCCCCACGCGGTTTCGGTCTCGCGCTTGCCCTCGCCGTCCGGGGCGTGCGGGGAACAGATGAGTTTGGGCAGGAGCGGGTCGTTGAAGGCCGACGCTTGGCTTGCGCCGACTAGGAGCACCGGCCGTTTGCCAGCGCGAACCAAGGCGTGGACTTGCTGCGGGCTGGTGCACACGTTGACGACGAAGCCGGCGCGCATGAGGGCGCTCGCGAACTCATAGTCGCGTCCGGATTCTCCGAGCAGGATGGCGATGTCGGGCAACTTCGTGTCGGTCATGCTGAGGACGGGGGCGTACCCCTTGCATAGGGTGGGATTCCGGTCAGCCCTGGCCGGCGGCGGTGGACGGAGGCCCGTTCCGCCCGTAGCTTGTGCGCATGGGCACGGCATGGCCGGATGACGGGACGCAATCTATCCCAACGCCCCGGCGGGGATGATCAACAAGCGTAATCAAGCGGCCGTGGTGGCCGGTGAAGGGACGGGCGGAATGCAAACAAGGGTCAACCGGCCCTGGCGTGGTGCCGGTTTGCGTGGCGCTAGGGGGCGGGTCCGGCCGGCTCGGAAGGGGTGGGCAGGGAGGCTTTCAAGCGTTTTTTCATAGTCGGGTTACAATCCCATTCCGGATGCGACCGTGGCGAAATTGGTAGACGCAACAGGTTTAGGTCCTGTCGGGAGAAATCCTGTGGAGGTTCGATTCCTCTCGGTCGCACCATGAATGAGTTTTGAACCACCCTGGCGGTGTCCGGCCGCAGCCGGCACGAGGCTGCTCCCCGGGAGCCGGGCGTCGCCCAGGCGCCGTCCGGGGCTGTGGCACAATTCGCGAATGCCCGGATCGATGTTGGTTGCGGTGCCTCTCGCGGCGCGGGTAACTCCGATTCTGTCGATTACACATACTCAATATAGGTTTTTGCATGCAGCCTGTGGTTGAAACCCTGTCAGGTCTTGAGCGGCGCGTGGATCTTTCCGTCCCTGTGGCCGACGTCGAAAAAGAAGTCGAAACGCGCCTGAAGCGCCTGGCCCGCACCGCCAAGATGCCGGGCTTTCGACCCGGCAAAGTCCCTCTGTCCATGCTGGCCCGCACCTATGGGCCCGAAGTGCGGATGGAGGTTTTGAACGCCAAGATCGGCGACGCTCTGGAAAAGGTCGTCAGCGAGGCCAAGCTGCGCCTGGCCGGCTCGCCGTCCGTCGAGCCCAAGACCGAAGGCGTGCCCGAGGGCATGGTGGGCTTCACCGCCACCTTCGAGGTTTACCCTGAGGTCCAGATCCCCGACCTCTCCACGCTGGAAGTGTCGAACGCCAAGAGCGAAGTGGGCGATGCCGAGGTCGAGCGCACGGTCGAGATCCTGCGCAAGCAACGCATCTCCTTCGTCGAGCGCGAAGGCCGCGCTGCCGGCGACAATGACCGCGTGACGCTGGATTTCGCCGGCACCATCGACGGCGTTGCATTCGACGGCGGCTCTGCGACGGACTTCCCCATCGTCCTGGGGCAAGGCCGCATGCTGCCCGAATTCGAGGAAGCCGTGCGTGGCATGAAGGCGGGCGAGACCAAGAAATTCCCGCTCACGTTCCCGGCCGATTACGGTGCGGCCGAGGTCGCGGGCAAGACAGCCGAATTCACCATCACCATCAAGAAGGTGGAAGAGGGCGTGCTGCCCGAGGTCGACGCCGAGTTCGCCAAGCAACTGGGCCAGGCCGAAGGCGACGTCGAGAAACTGCGCGCGGACATCCGCGCCAACCTGGAGCGCGAGGTCCGCAACCGCACCCTCGCCCGTACCAAGGCGAGCGTGATGGACGCCCTTGCCAAGGCCGCTACCTTCGACATTCCGAAGGCGCTGGTCAACGATGACACCGAGCGCCGCATCGCCGCGGCGCGCGAGGACCTCAAGCAGCGCGGCGTGCCCAACGCCGACAAGCTGCCCATTCCCGCGGAGGCCTTCTCGGCCGAGTCCGAGCGTCGCGTGCGCCTGGGCCTGCTGGTGTCCGAGCTGGTCAAGGTCGAGAACCTCAAGGCCCGGCCCGACCAGATCCGTGCGCGGATCGAGGACTTCGCCCAGAGCTACGAGCGCCCGGAAGAGGTCGTGCGTTACTATTTGACCGACAAGGCTCGCCTCGCCGAGGTCGAGGCCATCGTGCTGGAAGACAACGTCGTCCAACACGTCCTGTCCAAGGCCAAGGTCAAGGACGAGCAAGTCTCTTTCGATGAATTGATGGGAACCACCTGATGCAACGCTTCGTAGATTTCTACGCATCGATGTATGGGGCCGAGTCGCTCGGCCCCAAATCCCTCGGCTATGTGCCGATGGTGATCGAACAGTCCGGTCGGGGTGAGCGTGCGTACGACATCTACTCGCGTTTGCTGAAAGAGCGGATCATTTTCCTGGTTGGCCCGGTCACCGAGGCCTCGGCCAACCTGATCGTGGCTCAGCTCCTGTTCCTGGAGTCCGAGAACCCCGACAAAGACATCTCGCTCTACATCAACTCGCCCGGCGGGTCGGTCTATGCGGGCATGGCCATCTACGACACCATGCAGTTCGTCAAGCCCGACGTGGCGACCCTCTGCACCGGGCTGGCCGCCAGCATGGGAGCCTTCCTGCTGGCTGCCGGGGCCAAGGGCAAGCGCATCGCGCTGCCCAATTCCCGCATCATGATTCACCAGCCCTCGGGCGGCGCCCAAGGGCAGGCGACAGACATCGAAATCCACGCCCGCGAAATCCTGTATCTGCGCGAGCGCCTGAATCGCATCCTGGCCGAAAACACCGGCCAGCCGATCGAGCGCATCGCGGTGGATACGGAACGCGACAATTTCATGTCGGCGGCTGACGCAGTATCTTATGGCTTGATCGATAAAGTCTTCAGCCGCCGTAGCGAACAGGGTTGACCATGTCGGAAAAGAAAGGGTCGAACGAAAAGCTGCTCTATTGCTCGTTTTGCGGCAAGAGCCAGCATGAGGTTCGCAAGTTGATCGCCGGACCTTCGGTGTTCATTTGCGATGAGTGCATCGACCTCTGCAACGACATCATTCGCGACGAGGCGGCTGCCGACGTCAAGACCGGTGCCAAGTCCGAGCTCCCCACGCCGGCCGAGATCAAGGAGATCCTCGACCAATACGTGATCGGGCAGACACGGGCCAAGCGGATCCTGTCGGTGGCGGTGTACAACCACTACAAGCGCATACGCCATGCCGGCGGCAAGGCGGACGACATCGAGCTGTCGAAAAGCAACATCCTGCTGATCGGCCCGACCGGGTCGGGCAAGACGCTGTTGGCGCAGACGCTGGCCCGCCTGCTGAACGTGCCCTTCGTGATCGCCGACGCGACCACGTTGACCGAGGCCGGCTACGTGGGCGAGGACGTCGAGAACATCATCCAGAAGCTGCTGCAGAACTGCAACTACGACGTCGAGAAGGCGCAGCGCGGCATTGTCTACATCGACGAAATCGACAAGATCTCCCGCAAGGCCGACAATCCGTCCATTACGCGCGACGTGTCGGGCGAAGGCGTGCAGCAGGCGCTGCTCAAGCTGATCGAAGGCACGGTGGCGTCGGTTCCTCCCCAGGGCGGCCGCAAGCATCCCAACCAGGACTTCGTGCAGATCGACACGACCAACATCCTGTTTATCTGCGGCGGCGCGTTCGACGGTCTGGAAAAGGTCATTCGCGGGCGCACCGAGAAGTCGGGCATAGGCTTTAGCGCCTCGGTCAAGTCCGAGGCCGAGCGGTCGGTCAGCGACCTGTTCGGCGAGGTCGAGCCGGAAGACTTGATCAAGTTCGGGTTGATCCCCGAGCTGGTCGGCCGCCTGCCGGTCGTCGCCACGCTGGACGAGCTGAACGAAGAAGCGCTGATCCAAATTCTGGTCGAGCCCAAGAACGCGCTGGTCAAGCAGTTCCAGAAGCTGTTCGCGATGGAGGGTGCCGAGCTCGACGTGCGCCCGCAGGCCTTGCAGGCCATCGCCCAGAAAGCGCTCAAGCGCAAGACGGGGGCCCGCGGGCTACGTTCCATCCTCGAGGCGGCCCTCCTCGACACCATGTATGAGCTGCCGTCGTTGGGCAACGTCACCAAGGTGGTGCTCGACGAGAACGCCGTCAATGGTGAAGGCGTGCCCCTGCTCATCTACGGCGACAATCCCAAGGTCGCCAGCCAGTAGGCGTGCCTGCGCGCGGGAGCGCGCCGCGAGCGGCGGAGTAGGGCCCGGATTGCCGGGCCCGGTGCTGCTGCACGGGGCGCGCGTTGCCGCGTGGCGGGAGCGCTATGTGCTACATTGGTCCATGGCGTGCAAATGCCTGCCCGTCCGGCGACTGATGTCTCTGCGCCTACCTTCGGGTCCATGCCTTTTTTTCGAGCCTAGACGCGGGAAAACGGCCTGGATCCGGCTGCTTTCGCAGACCCGATTGCCCGCCGACGCTTGAAATCCACGCTTACGCCCTCATCCTGATAGCATTCAAATTCGAGGACGAATCATGTCTGCGAGCCAGATACTCCCCTCCGAACCGATCGAGTTGCCGCTGCTTCCGCTGCGCGACGTGGTCGTATTCCCGCACATGGTCATCCCGCTGTTCGTGGGCCGGCCCAAGTCGATCAAGGCCTTGGAGTCCGCCATGGAGGCCGGCAAGAGCATCATGCTGGTGGCGCAGAAATCGGCCGCCAAGGATGAGCCTTCCGCGGACGACATCTACGAAATCGGATGCGTCGCCAGCATTCTGCAGATGCTGAAGCTGCCCGACGGCACCGTGAAGGTTCTGGTCGAGGGAGCCCAGCGCGCCCGCATCACCCGCATCGACGACCAGGGCGCGCACTTCTCGTGCGAGCTCGTGCCCATCGATCCCGATCGTGGCCAGAGCGCCGAGATCGAAGCGCTGCGCCGGGCCATCGTGTCCCAGTTCGACCAATACGTCAAACTGAACAAGAAAATCCCGCCCGAGATCCTGACCTCCTTGTCGGGCATCGACGAGCCGGGGCGCCTGGCCGACACCATCGCCGCCCACCTGCCCCTCAAGCTCGAGCAGAAACAGAAGATGCTGGAGGTGTTCTCCACCGCCGAGCGCCTGGAGGCGCTGCTGGCGCAGCTCGAGACCGAAATCGACATTCTTCAGGTGGAAAAACGCATCCGCGGCCGCGTGAAGAAGCAGATGGAAAAAAGCCAGCGCGAGTACTACCTGAACGAGCAGGTCAAGGCCATCCAGAAGGAGCTGGGCGAGGGCGAGGACGGCGCGGATTTCGAAGAGCTCGAAAAGCGGATCAAGGCTGCGCACATGCCCAAGGAGGCCAAGAAGAAGGCCGAATCCGAACTCAAGAAGCTGCGCCTGATGTCGCCCATGTCGGCCGAGGCCACCGTGGTGCGCAACTACATCGACACGCTGGTGAGCTTGCCCTGGAAGAAAAAGAGCAAGGTCAACAATTCGCTCCAGCATGCCGAAGAAGTGCTCAACAACGACCACTACGGGCTGGAGAAGGTCAAGGAGCGCATCCTCGAATACCTCGCCGTGCAGCAGCGCGTGGACAAGGTCAAGGCGCCCATCCTGTGCCTGGTCGGGCCTCCGGGGGTGGGCAAGACCTCGCTCGGGCAGTCCATCGCCAAGGCGACCAACCGCAAGTTCGTGCGGATGGCCCTCGGCGGCGTGCGGGACGAGTCGGAGATCCGCGGGCACCGTCGCACCTACATTGGCTCGATGCCCGGAAAAATCCTCCAGAACCTGGCCAAGGTGGGCGCGCGCAACCCGCTCTTCCTGCTCGACGAAGTCGACAAGATGGGCATGGATTTCCGGGGCGATCCGGCCTCTGCGCTGCTCGAGGTGCTGGATCCCGAGCAGAACCATACGTTCCAGGATCACTACGTCGAAGTCGATTTCGATCTTTCCGACGTGATGTTCGTGGCGACCAGCAATACGCTGAACATTCCGCCGGCGCTGTTGGACCGGATGGAAGTCATTCGCCTCTCGGGCTACACCGAAGACGAGAAAGTGCACATCGCCACCCAGCACCTGCTGCCCAAGCAGATGAAGCACAACGGCCTCAAGCCCGATGAGCTCAAGGTCGAGGAGTCGGCGCTGCGCGACATTGTGCGCTACTACACGCGGGAGGCGGGCGTGCGCTCGCTCGAACGCGAGATCAGCAAGATCTGCCGCAAGGTCGTCAAGGGCCTGTTGCTCAAGGGCGAGCAGCAACAGGTCGTCGTGACGCCCGACAACCTGAGCGATTACCTGGGCGTGCGGCGCTACACCTTCGGCGTGGCTGAGAAGGAAAACCAGGTGGGCCAGGTCACGGGCCTGGCCTGGACCGAGGTCGGCGGCGACCTGCTCACGATCGAAGTGGCGGTGATGCCGGGCAAGGGCAATATCCAGCGTACCGGCTCGCTCGGCGACGTCATGAAAGAATCGGTCGAGGCCGCCCGCTCCGTGGTGCGCTCGCGTGCACGGCGCCTGGGCATCGATCACACCGTCTTCGAGAAGAAGGACATGCACGTGCACGTTCCCGAAGGCGCGACGCCCAAGGATGGTCCCTCCGCCGGCGCTGCGATCACCACGGCCATCGTGTCGGCGTTGACGGGCATCCCCGTGCGGGCAGACGTCGCCATGACCGGGGAGATCACGCTGCGCGGCGAGATTCTTCCCATCGGCGGCCTGAAAGAGAAGCTGCTCGCGGCACACCGGGGCGGCATCAAGACCGTCCTCATTCCCGAGGAGAACGCCAAAGACCTGGCGGAGATCCCGGACACGGTCAAGAACCAGCTCGAGATCGTGCCGGTGCGCTGGATCGATCGCGTGCTGGAGCTCGCGCTCGAACGCCTGCCCGATCCCTTGCCGGAGGAAGAGCCTGCAGCCAAGCCCGAGGCCAAGGTCGAGGCCCACGTTACGGCAGAAGGCGGAAGTTCGGCCGACCCGGTCATGAAGCACTGATCATCGCCGATTGAAAGGGCAGAGGGCGCGCAAGCGCCCTCTTTTTTGGCTCCAAGGGAGCACGATGAGGTTTTACGCGGTTTTCCAGCGGGTTTCCCTTGACACGTCTTTCTACCCGAGGATTAAATACTCCTCTGCGTTTCGTATGCGCGGGTGGTACTGACGCGGTATGTCGCGCTCTGGGGGTGCCCCTTGCGACCCAGCATCGGGACCAACAAATTTCTTCCACAGATAGACCTTGTGAGGGGCCTAATGAATAAGACCGAGCTTATCGACCACATCGCCAAGCATGCCGACATCTCCAAGGCGGCCGCTGGCCGTTCGCTGGATGCGTTGGTGCAGGCGGTGAAAACGACGCTCAAGAAAGGTGGCACTGTGACACTGGTCGGTTTTGGCACTTTTGCAGTGACTTCTCGCGCTGCTCGCACGGGCCGCAATCCCCGCACCGGCGAAGCCATCAAGATCAAGAAAGCCAAGGTGCCCAAGTTCCGTCCGGGCAAAGCCCTCAAGGATGCCGTCAACTAATCGGTGTCTGGCTCGCGAGGCGCCTTAGTCGGGGCTGCCTCGGCAAGAGTTCGGGTAATCCGCTATACTACGCGTTCTCGAGGCGGCACACATTGTTTCCGCCTCTTCGGCGGGTGCTTAGCTCAGTTGGTAGAGCGGCGCCCTTACAAGGCGTAGGTCACAGGTTCGACCCCTGTAGCACCCACCACCGCCGACAGACGGATCAGTCCTTGAATTCGAATGTGAAAGGCACAGGGTTTTTGCCCTGTGCCTTTTTTCTTGGCTGTCATCGAGCAACTTCCGGTTTTCTGCGACAGTCGGCGGTGTTGCCTACAGGGCTCAAGCCGTGCGCAAGCTTCCTGAGTCGCATTGAGCGCCGTGCCGATCGATGTAGGCATGCCGTGAAGCCCCAGGCTCTGCAAGCTGCTTGCGCGACGGGCGGGCTAGGGGAGTGCAACATCGCCGGACTCGCTGACGCAAGCCCTTAGGCACGCTCCCGCAGGGGCTCAAACTAAGGCGCACCCCGATGCACCAGTCTGCGATGACGACCTTGCCTTAGCCGCGCATCGCTCGGTCCGGGTAACGCATCCTCGTTGATGTCACCAAGGACACGATTATGTGTGTGCTGCCGTGGTCCCTTGGCCTGGTGTGAAATTCAAGTGACGCGCTCCTTGGGGGCGCCATGCGATCGGTGAAGTGGTTGTCCCAGCGGGTTCCCTGCCTTCGGAGTTGGGCAAATGTTAGGCAGGGATAACCTTGCGAGTTCACCCTCCATGTAGAAAAACGCTGCGACGCCGGTTGTGGGCAGCGCCGCAGCGGGGATGACCTGGTAGGAGCCCGATCATCCAAGGGGGAACAGAGGAAGGCACGTTTTTGCTTCGTGCGCCTGCACGATACCCCCTGCTGGGCGGCCTAGCTAGGGGAGCGGAGCGGGCAAAACGTTATGAAAAATCGACATTTGTTGCCAAATTTGGCCGGCGCCAACGTCCTCGATCAGTTGCCGAACTCACCATCCAGGATCTGGCAGTTCAAGGGCGTCCAAGAAGTCCTTACCGTCCTGGGTTTTTTCCACTTTGCGTAAACAAACTGCTTCCAGTAATAATCACGCCTTCGCTTCTTTATGGGGATGGCAAGAAATGCGGGCGTGCGGGGAGGGGTTGGACTACTTCGTCCTTACGTTCAAGACAGACTCAGACCGGTGGATTGCCGCCTGGCGACTAAGAGAGCAGGGTGCGCAGATAGAGGTGCGAAACGCCGGTGCCAATCCGGAGCGCTTCGAGCTCCACGTATGGATGCCGATATCGCCGGTTGCGCGCCCATCCCTTGAGCAAATCGCAATCGCGTCCAAGAAGAAAAAACGGAGGGCAGAAGTCTGCACACAAAACCCGTGCGAAGCCTAGGACACGCACGTTAAGTTCCGCTTCGTGGAGAACGGATTTGTTATGTCGGAGCTGTGGCAGGGCAAGCTAGTGAATGAGAAGCGCTTTCCCATGTGATTCGCGAACACAGCCACCGAAGGGTTCGCGGAGGAGGTCGATCCAGCATTTTTGGGCTTGGCGCTGGTCGTGAACGGCGTTTCGTAGCTCGTTCTGAGGGTCCGATATTTTCCCCAGTCCACCCATAGCAGCAGCCATAAGCCGAAGAGTGCTCGTGCCACATGCTAGCTCCAGCGAGTCATCTCCCTAAGGAGCAAGCCGGCCTCTACCAAATTCTTGGTCTTGTTGATCGAAGGCGAAACTGCCCAGTCGCGCCAGAAGAAGTAGAGCCCGAGCCTACGCCGTGCGACCTTCCGAACGACCGAGACCTTGAATACGTTCGACTTCACCAATTACCAGTCTGAATCGGGAGGTGGGCATGCCCGGCGGGACCAGACCATTCCGCGAATCGGCTTCTGGCTTCCCGTACGCGACCGGCTTCTGCACAAATGGCTTCTGCTTGGTGCCGGATGGAAATTCCTGTCGCTGTCCACGACTGGGAGCATCTTAAACGCTTGGCAGGGGGAAAACGACCAAAATACAGCTGATCCCACCACCCAAGGTGATGCGTTCACAGCCAGCGTTCTTTTGGATCCCAAATGCGGAAAAATGCGGACTCCTAAACGGTGGAAGGTGATATCAGGCTGTGATCGCGAAATCCAGGCACTCGGACGGGTGCCGTTGCCCTTTCTGCTGCGTTCGGACGACGGCCTGGTATTGACGAGCCGCAGCTTTATCCCGTTGGTGAAAAACTACGGGCGGCGTCAGGAGTTCATGCGCCACAGCCCCGAGCAGAGCCGCTGGGTCGCGGATGATTCGCACGCCCGAGGAGCTGTGCGTGCATTGCTACCGCCTTAAATCTCCGCAAATTACGCGTTACCGGCGATTGGAGCCACGGGAGAGCTGACCGATGGCAACATCGGGGTGGTGGCCAATGGCACTGATGGTCTGCAGATCAAGCTGGCCAAGGACATCGACCTGGGTAACGATGGCAGCATCACCACTGGCAACACCCGCATCGACACCAATGGCGTGGCCATCGGCTCGGCCGTGACGCTCAATGCCAGCGGCTTGACCATCGCGGGCGGCCCAAGCGTGACCACCTCGGGTATCGACATGGGGGGTAAGACTATCACCGGCTTGGCGGCGGGGGTCAATGCCACCGATGCGGTCAATGTCAGCCAGTTGAACGACGCCACCAACTCCGCAGCCAACAAGTGGATCACCGGTTCTCAAACCGGCGGCGATTACTCAGCCCCAGAGGCCAGTGGCTCCAATAGCACAGCGGCTGGCTCCGGCGCCGTGGCTTCCGGCAACAACAGCCTGGCGATGGGCGCGGGCGCAAAGGCCAGCACCGACAACAGCGTGGCGCTGGGTAACGGCTCGACCACTACTGAGGCGGTGGCCACCACGGGCACCACGATCCGAGGCACAGACTACACCTTTGCAGGCGGCACCCCCGCCGGCGTGGTCAGCGTAGGTAGCGCCGGTGCCGAGCGGCAGATCCAGAATGTGGCGGCCGGCCAGATCAGTGCCACCAGCACTGATGCGGTCAACGGCAGCCAGCTGTATGCCACCCATCAGGCGATCGAGGCGATCAGCGCAACGGCGTCGGCAGGCCACAACGTGACCACGGCGGCCGTGGGCACGGGTGTTGCCGTGGGTACCAGCGTGGCCAACGTCGCCCCGGGCAGCACGGTCACTTACACCGCGGGCAACAACATGGTGCTCACGCAAAACGGCACCAACATTACTCTTGCGGTGAACGATAATCCGAACTTCAACAGTGTGGCGGTCGGCTCGAACGTGATGCTCAACGACTCCGGTCTGGCGATCAACGGCGGCCCGAGCGTGACCTCCGCCGGCATCGATGCCGGGGACAAGCCCATCACCAACGTCGCACCAGGCGTCCATGGCACCGATGCGGTCAACGTCGATCAGCTCAACGCGGGCATCGGCTCGGTCAGCCAGGGTATCAACGCCCTGCGTGCCCAGCTGGGTTCGACGCGCAGGGACGCCAACGCCGGAACGGCTGCGGCGATGGCCATGGCGGGCATGCCGCAAGCCTATCTGCCGGGCAAGAGCATGTTCGCAGCCGGGGCTGCCACCTACGAAGGCCAGACGGCGATCGCCATCGGCTTGTCCAAGATTTCGGATAACGGCAGGTGGGTGACCAAGATCACCGGCTCGGCCAATTCGCGGGGCAAGTTCGGTGCGGCCGTCGGCATTGGATACCAATGGTGATTTAACAATTGTGTGGGGAACATGATGCAATCCATGTCCATACCATCTCTTTCGTTTGCCCTCGCGTTAGTGGCTGGTGCGCTCACAGGTTGCTCTGCGTACGTCAGTCAAGGCATTGACGACCAGGGCCGGGCCCAGGAAGTGGTGTTTCCGGAGATTCCTGATCAGGCCACGCTGCCAGAAGGCACGTTCCCGCGTCAGGAAAACCTGCGCCTGGTGTCTGCTGGCATGAGCAAGGATCAGCTCTACGATCTGCTAGGACGCCCACACTTTCAGGAGGGGCTGTTTGGTGTGCGCGAGTGGGACTATGTCTTCAACTTCCGCGACGCCAGTGGCGTGACAACCTGCCAGTACAAGGTGATCTTCGACAAGGATTTCCTAGCACGCAGCTTCCACTGGAAGCCCGAGAGCTGCGCCACGCAGCTCGCTAAGGCAGCGCCAGCGAACTGATACCCTTGCCCTCAGGCCCCCGCAGACATAAGCCTGCGGGGGTTTTTTATGGTTGCATGCATGCCCAGCTGGCGGCCAGTCAGACTGTCCAAAAACCTGGAACCTAGAATGAGAAAAGGGTCCGTGCTAGATAGTAACGCCGCGACGGTCGTCTTACCCGGGATGATGTCCGGCACCAACGTGCTCTTGAGCTTGGCCGTTCAACGTTTGGTTTCGTCTTCCATCACCATGCTCCTGGTGAACTCCTCGAGTGTTACCTGAGCATACGTCGCTGGGCCATACAGTTGGCCATGTCCGCATACCATCTCTACTTCTGGATATCGCTATAAATTAGAGGATTTGCTCTTCCGCACGTGCCAGAATGAGTGTCTTCGGGGGAGGCATCATGGACTGGATTCAACGCCTGCGCGTTAGACAGCTGTATGTGTTGATCTCTCTTCACGAGACGGCCAATCTAAGCCTGACTGCGGCGCGGATGCACATGACCCAGCCAGCGCTGTCCAAATGGTTGCGCGAGTTGGAAACCGAGCTGGGCGTGGAACTGTTCGAACGGCATTCGCGCGGGCTGGTGCCCACGCGCTTCTGCGATACGCTGGTCGGGCACGCTCGGGTGGTGTTGGGGGAGCTGGAACGTACCGGCGAGACGCTGCGTGCGATGAGTGATGGTTCGGACGGGCAGTTGCTGGTCGGCACCACGCCCATCGGGACCAGCGGGCTGCTGCCGGCCTGCCTGGGCAGCTATCGCCGCCTGCGGTCGGGCATCTGCATCGTCGTTCACGAGAATTCCCTAGAAAAGCTGTTGCCCCAGCTCAAGGAGGGCAGGCTCGATTGCATCGTGTCCCGCATCGAGGCGCCCGTGGATCCGGCGGTCGCGGCCGAGCCGCTGCTCGAAGAAGGCATATGCGTGGTGGCCAGCCGGGGCCATCCGCTGGCGCGGTTGCGCAAGGTGAGCTGGGCCCAGGCCCGCGACTATCCCTGGGTGATGCCGCAGTCAGGCACGCCCCTAAGGCGCGAGATGGAGCTGGCCTTGGCCGCGGTGGGAGAGCCGCCGCCGCGTGCCGCGATCGAGGCATCGTCGGTGATGCTGATCGCCTCGCTGCTGCAGGATGATGAGATGCTGGCCGTGATGTCGGATGCCGTGGTGCAGGCGCTGTTCCGGTTGGAGCGACTGAAGGTTTTGCCCCTGGCTCTGGGACGCCGGGCCACGGTGGGTGTGCTGCGGCGGGCCGGTACGGTGCCGACGCCGGTGCTGGAGGCTTTCTTGTCTTGTCTCAGGCTAGCCGCCCAGGCCTCGGCCAAGAACCGGAATAACTAGAATTCATGGCAACGAGCCCAATAATCATTATCCAGCCGGGCCCCCTGCATCCATACTCCGGACACAAGACCATCATGCAAGGAGACAACATGGGTGCGCTCCGTATTCTCGTCGAGGCCTGTGCCACATTCGTCGTGGCCGCGGCCGCCGCTGCGCAGCCGGCAGCGTTTCCGTCCCGTCCCGTGCGTATTGTCGTGCCTTTCGCCCCGGGAGGTGCCGTGGACTTGATGACGCGGCAGCTGGCGCGCGCCGTGTCCGAGCAGCAGGGCTATGCCTTCATCGTCGAGAACAAGCCGGGTGCCTCCGGCCTGATCGCCTCCGAAGCAGTGGCTAAGTCCGCTCCCGACGGCTACACGCTGCTGATGGCAACCTCGAACACGCATGGGGTCAACGCCGCTCTGTTCAAGCAACTGCCTTACGACCCGGTCAAGGACTTCACGCCGGTGGCGATGGTGGCCGACAACGTCGTGGTGCTGCTGGCTCACCGATCGTTTCCGGCAACGACCTTCCAGGAGGCGGTGGCGCTGATTCGCAGCACGCCCGGCAAGTACAGCTATGCCTCGCCCGGTTCGGGCACGGTCCACCACATGGGTATGGAGCTACTGAAGGCGGCCGCCCATTTGGACCTGGTACACGTGGGCTATAAGGGCGCCGGTCCTGCTATGGCCGACCTGGCAGCCGGGCACGTACCGCTGATGATGGGCGGCATTGCGCCTGCGGCACCGTTCATCAAGTCGGGCACGGTGCGCGTGTTGGCCGTGGCCAACTCCGGGCCGTTCCCCACGCTGCCGGGCGTGCCGCTGTTCAAAGACGTGGCGCAGGAGGTGTCCGTGACCTCTTGGATGGGCTTGGCGGCGCCTGCCGGTACGCCTGCCGCCGTGGTCGACCGGATAAATGCCGACGTGCGCAAGGCGCTGGAGGCGCCGGGTTTCGCGCACGCCATGGTCGAGATGGGCATGATGCCGCGTCCAATGAGTCCCGCGGACATGGGCCGCCTCATCGCCGCCGACCTGCCCAAGTGGAAGCGGGCAGTGCAGATTTCGGGCGCCACTGCCGAATGAACCAGGCCGACCTCCCCTCGATGGAATCCCCGATGCCGCAATCGCAACGCCCCGTCAATTTTCTGCTATTCATTACCGACCAGCATCGCGCCGATCATCTTGGCGCCTATGGCAATCGTGTCGTCGCTACGCCCAACCTGGACGCGCTGGCCGCTGCCGGTTGGCGCTGCAACGAGATGTACGTTGCTACGCCCATCTGCATGCCCAACCGCGCCAGCCTGTTGACCGGCCGCTACCCCTCGGCCCATGGCGCGCGCCATAATGGCATTCCGCTCGACTTGCAATCGGCGACTTTCGTGGACGTGCTGCGCCGGGCCGGCTACCACACTGCGCTGGTGGGCAAGGCGCACTTCCAGAACATGACGGACAATCCGCCGGCGTGGCCGCCCCCCGGCGATCGCCTGGCGCGCGAAGCGAAGGCGCGGGCGCCCGGACGCTACGACCAGGAGAATCGCAACAAGTGGCTGACGCAGGAAGGCTACGACCTCGACTATCCGTTCTATGGGTTCGAGGATGTAGACCTGGTGGACGATCACGGCGACTCCGTCCACGGCCACTATCGCCAATGGCTGCGCCGGCACCATCCCGCGGTGGAGGCCCTGATCGGGCCGAAGGCTGCCACGCCCGCGCCGGATTACGTGCTGACCTCGTTTGGCCAAGCCTGGCGCACGGCGGTACCCCAGGAGCTCTATCCCAGCGCCTATATCGCCGACCGTACCATCGAGCGCTTGGAGCGCGCCGCTGGCCGCCCGTTTTTCATTCAGTGCTCGTTCCCCGATCCCCACCATCCCTTTACGCCGCCGGGCAAGTATTGGGGCATGTACGACCCCGACGAAATGGAGCTGCCGCCTTCCTTCCATACCGGCGAGGTGCCGCCGCCCCACGTCGCATGGCTGCGGCGGCAGCGCGACGGTGGCAAGGCGGTCAAGCACACGCCCGCCATCTTCGCCTGCACGGAGCGCGAGGCCAAGGAGGCGCTGGCGCTGAACTATGGATCGATCACGAACATCGACGGCCAGATCGGCCGGGTCCTGGCGGCTCTAAGGCGGTTGGGGCTGGAGAACGACACGGTGGTGATCTTCACCAGTGACCATGGGGACTACCTGGGCGACCACCAGTTAATGCTGAAGGGCCCCATCCACTATCGCGGGCTGGTGCGGGTACCGTTCATCTGGCATGACCCCCGGCAGCCGGTGCGGGGTGCCAGCAGCGCACTGGCCAGCACCATCGACATTGCGCCCACCATCCTCGCGCGCGCGGGCTTGGCCGGCTTCAATGGTATCCAGGGAAAGAGCCTCCTGGACGTCATGTCTGGGAAGACCGCGCGCGTGCGCGAACACCTGATGATCGAGGAAGAGGGCCAGCGCGTCATCCTGGGTTTCGACACCCGCATTCGTTGCCGGACCCTGCGGTCGGATCGCTATCGCCTGACGATCTACGATGGCGCCGAGTGGGGTGAGCTGTACGACCTCGAGCGCGATCCTATTGAGGCGCGGAACCTCTGGGACGATGCCGAGTATGCGGACGTCAAGGCGGGCATGGTGCAGGCGCTGGTGCGCGGCATGCTCGCCCATATCGACACCAGCCCGTATCCCGATGCACTGGCTTGAGCCCGTACGCGCCGAGCCGGTTTCCGCAGAGCGGGAGAACGCCGCCGGAGAGCAGCCGGCGGCGCAGGGCTTTGGGAGCGCCGATTATTGGGTGGCCAGGTTCAGCGCGCCCAAGAGCTTGGTCATGGCTGCTTTATCGCGCCTGACGAACTCCGTCGTGTCGGCCGGAGAGAGGTCCATCCATTCGGCAGCTTGCGAGGACAGCAGCTTCTTGTAGGCGGGGTCGGCGTTGATCTCGGCCAGGGTCTTGCTCAGCGCCTCCACGATTTCCCGGGGCGTTCCCTTGGGCGCGGCAAGCGTGTACCACGTCGATACCTCCGTACCGCCGTAGCCGAGTTCGTTCAAGGTTGGCACGTCGGGCAGGAGCGGGGAGCGCTTCGCGCCGCCGTACGCAAGCGGCTTGACCCGTCCCGCCTCGATGAGGGACAGGGTGGGCGACACGTTCAGCATGGCGATCTGGACTTGGCCGCCGACGAGGTCCTTGAGGGCCGGCGCGGCACCTGCGTAAGGCACGTGCGTCAGGCGCACGCCCGCGCGCTCCCAGATCGCTTCGGCACCGAGGTGGGTGGCGCCGCCAGTTCCAGCGGAAGCGAAGTTGAATTTGCCGGGATCCGCCTTGATTTGCGCAACGAGGGCCTGGAAGCTGTCGATGCCGAGTGCAGGGTTGACGATGAGCACATTGGGTTGGTTGGCTACGACGGCGATGAACGCAAAATCTTCCACGCCGTCATAGGCGACTTTTTGCATGAGCGGGGTCACCACGTGGCCGGCGGAGGTGCCGAGCAGCAAGGAGTAGCCGTCGCCTGCGGCACGCGCCACGGAGCTCGTGCCTATGGCTGCGGCGCCGCCGGGCTTGGCTGTCACGACCACGGGTTGCCCCAGGCGTTGCTCCAGCTGGTGTGCGAGTCCGCGCGCCAACGAATCGGCGGACCCTCCGGCAGCGTAAGGGTGAACCAGGGTGATCGGCCGGTTGGGGTAGGCCTGCTGGGCCGTAGCCGGCAGGGCGGTCGTGGCCAGCGCGAGGGCGGCCACCACGGCGAGGCCGGCGCGTCGTCGCGAAAGTCGGAAGGCAAGGTGGATCGGCATCTCGTGTCTCCTGTCGGTGTTGTGTCGTGCAATGCGCGGGGGCGCAAGGTCCACGCTCCGGGTTTGGCTCCGGGCGGCGCACGCCTGCACCCAGGCCCAGTCGGTCGCTGAGTATTGGGCGCCGATTCATCGCCATGCAAGCAGGCGATTCTTACTTTTCGGTGCCAGAAACTTACCGGGGGGCGCTGTCGCCCGCTCCAAGGGGAGGTCAGCGCCGCGACATGGCACTAGACGGGCGCATCCACCTCATCTTCCGGATTTCCTCAAGACTGCGGGTTTTCCTCAATCGTCGATATTTAAGAATTCAATAAAATTTTGTCGATAAAAATAAATATAAAGATTTTTATCGATATTTTTAGTGCCCGCGGGGCATGCCAGGAGGAGAGTATGAGAGTCACCATCTGTGCAGGACTCAGCTTATTGATCGGAAGCGTGACTGCTGTGACTGCTGCGACTGCGGCATCTCCTGGAGGAACGTTTCCTGAACGGACGATCAAGCTGCTGCTTCCCTTCGCGCCGGGCGGCAACCCGGATACCGTGTCCCGCATCCTGGCCCAAGAACTGACGAAAAGCCTCGGTCAGGCGGTGGTCGTGGAAAACCGTGCAGGCGCCAACGCCATCATCGCGACCGATTTGGTGGCAAAAGCGCCGGCGGATGGCTATACCTTGCTCTACACCACGGGCTCCCACGTCATCAATCCCATCCTGTATCGGTCGCTGCCCTACGATACGGACAAGGATTTCACTCCCGTCGTCTTGGTTGGGTCGACGCGCGGGCAGGTGCTCGTCGTGAATCCCTCATTGCCCGCCGCCAACGTGCAAGAGCTGATACAGCTGGCCCGCTCGACGACGTCGAACATTACCTATGGCTCGGCTGGCATCGGGAACACGATGCATTTGGTGGCGGAATACTTCAACTACAAGGCGGGCACGCACATGGTCCATGTGCCGTACAAAGGCGCCGCGCCTGCCATGAATGCCGTCATGTCGGGGGAAGTGAAGCTAGCTTTCTTGAACCCGGTATCGGCCATCGAGCAGGTCAAGCATGGAAAGCTCCGGGCCCTGGGCGTCACTGGCTCAACCCGGTTCCCCCAAATGCCTGATGTACCCACCATTGCAGAAGCGGGAGTGCCTGGCTTTGAGGTGCAAGGCGGATGGCAGGGCGTGTTTGCTCCAGCCGGGACGCCGCCGGAAGTCGTGGCCAAGCTGAACAAAGCGTTCAACGATGTGATGGCGTCCCCCGCGATACGCCAGCGCTTCGAATCCATGGGCCTGGACGTCGCAGGAGGCTCCCCGGAAGACATGTCGCGCTATTTGGCCAAGGAGACCGAGATCTACCAGGACATCGCGCGAGCAGCCAAGATCGAAAAACAATGACCCCTTGCCACGGAGACACTTCGATAATGAACGCACGCACTCAAGGGCCTGGGGCTTCGGGCTCCGACGACTCCACGCAATATACGCTGCTCTTCGAGAAAAATGTCACGATCGAAGTCAGCGACGGCGCCCGGCTCAGCGCGAACGTTTTTCGACCGCGCGAGCCGGGACGCTATCCCGTCATCATGGCCGCTGGCGTGTATGGAAAGGACGTGCATTTCGCCGACGGCTTCAAGCCTCAGTGGGAAAAACTGTGTCGCCTGTATCCCGGCCTGTGCGAGGACGGCTCCACCGGGAAGTATCTCCGGTGGGAGACGGTCGATCCCGAGCGGTGGGTCCCGCACGGCTATGTGGTCATCCACGTTGATGCGCGCGGCAGTGGCAAGTCCCCGGGCTACCTCGACCCGATGTCGCCGCGGGAGATTCAGGACTATTACGAAGCCATTGAATGGGCCGGCACCCAGTCGTGGAGCAACGGCAAGGTCGGCTTGATAGGAATTTCGTACTATGCCGCCACGCAGTGGTTGGTCGCCGCGCTGCGGCCGCCCCATCTCGCAGCGATCGTGCCTTGGGAGGGGCGATCGGACCATTACAGGGACTATGGCTACCACGGCGGGATCATGAGCAATGGCTTTTTGTTCTCGTGGTGGCCCAAGCAAGTCCTCTCCAACCAGCATGGAAATGCGAATACGCCTTACCGCGATAGGGATGACGGCCTTCCCACGACGGGGCCTGCCTTGGACGAAGCCATGCTACTCGGCAATAGGAACGATTACCCCGCGGAGATGGCCAAGCACCCGCTTTGCGACGCCTGGCACAAGCAACGCAGCCCCGACTTGGCCCGCATCGAGGTGCCGCTGCTCTCGGCAGGGAACTGGGGAGGACCGGGCAATCACCTGCGCGGCAACATCGAAGGCTACCTGCGCGCAGGATCCAAGCAAAAGTGGCTTTCGATGCATATCGGCACCCACTACGAGAGCTTCTACCTGCCTCGCTACGTGGCAATGCAAAGGCGTTTTTTCGACCACTTCTTGAAAGGCGAGGACAACGGCTGGCAGGATACTGCTCCCGTGCAGTTGTCCATCCGCACGGTCGATGGCGAGATACGCAGGGACGAGAACGAGTTTCCCCTGGCCCGAACCCGATGGACCCGCTACTACCTCCATCCATCTGACGCGTCCCTGACCCTGCGCGAGCCTGCGGGAACGAGCGAGGCAAGCTTCGAGGCCATGGAAACAGGATTGCATTTCCATACCGCCCCCTTCGAGCAGGAGACGGAAATCACCGGGTTCATCACCTTGCGGCTCTGGATCGCCTCGACCACTCGCGACGCCGATATCTTCGCCGTGCTGCGCCTATTCGACCCCTCAGGAAAAGAGGTGATTTTCGATGGCGCCCACGAGCCGACTCCCGTTACGAGAGGATGGCTGCGGGCCTCGCACCGCAAGCTGGACGAAGCGATGACGACTCCCTATCGGGTCTATCACGCGCATGATGAAATCCAAAAGCTGGCCCCCGGCACTTACTACCCGCTCGATGTCGAGATCTGGCCCACCTCCATCGTCATTCCGAAAGGCTATCGCTTGGGCCTGACGCTTCAAGGCAAGGACTTCGAGTTCGAGAACGTGAAGGGGCGCCTGACGCATACGCACCCGGCCGATCGCGGTGGAGAAGACTTCCGCGGGCGCACGACGGTTTGTTCTGGACCGGAACGACCTTCTTATCTCGTTCTTCCGGTGATTCCCCCGAGCTAAGGCCAGCGCTTGCAGTCGTGGGCCGCGCACGCGTCGATCTCGGCGGCGCCCGTCCTGCGGGTGCCTGCTCCCGTGGATGCGTATCGCGCCGCGGACGCGATAGCGCATTGAGCCCGAGAACAGTCGGCAAGGCAGGTCTTCTTGGCTGACTGAGATACGCCGTGGCGGCGTATCATTCGCTGCTTCTGCAAGTCTGGACTGAGGGAGCAGCGATGTGGGACGGTAGCGAGGGATTCGACTACAGCGTTCTGACGTTCAAGAAAGATGCGGACCGGTGGATGGCGGCGTGGCGACTTCGCCAGCAGGGCGCACATATCGAGGTTCGCAATGTCGGCGATGGCCCGGAGATTTTCGAGCTTCACGTATGGATGCCCAAAGGGCCCATCGTGCGGACCAGCGTCGAGCAGATGGTAACGGCGGCGAAAAAGAAGGAAAAAGAAGAGATCCTCGCCTGCGGGTGCTGCTAGGTGGCATGCACGCGAGGGCCGGGAGCCGTTTCTGATTAGGGGTGGCCAGGGAGCGCCTCCCGGACGCCGCGTGCAGAGGCCTTCTTGGAGCTTCGCAGCAAAGCATAGCGGCTGCTGGCCGGAGGAGCCCAGCTTTCCGCACTCCGTCATTGATCTGCATCAAGATCGGGCGCGAGAGCACGGCTCGTACGATCGTCAGTCGGCGGTGAATATTTTTCGCAGCGAAGGGGGCGCCTGCGTTGCCCCATAAGCTGAATCGTGTGCGGCATAAACGGATTTGTTCGGCCGGTTTCGTAAGCGCAGCGTATCTTTCCATGCCGGGAGGGAGGCGACTAGCAGGGCATGGAGCAGGACGACGAGGACGCCGAAGGGCCAGAGGCCGACTACATCTTGGTGTTCGAGGAGCGGGCGAAAGCGCAGGCCAGGGAGGTGGCATTGAGGCTGCATGGCCGGAACGCGCATGTGGAACTTCATTCCAGGTCAGGCCGAATCGAGCTGCACGTGTGGTGGCTGCGCCGTTAACTGCCGCTGTGCTTGGTGGCCGCAATCTGCACCCAGCATCCCGAACGTCTGTGTCCGGTCATCGAGTTGGCCTGGCAGGCAAGTCATCGGTCGTGCGCAACCGCGAACGACGTTGCGCGTAGTCCGGCAATGTAGGCATCGCTCGCGCACAAGTCGCTCGCGGACGCGATCTCTTCTGTAATGATTCTTGCGATTTCCCGACGCGTCGCCTCCGGATACGGCGTGGTTTGCACCAGTCGTTGAATGGCGAGGACGACACCTGTCAGCTGTCCTTCCAAGTAGTCGTGTTTTTCTTCAGCAGTCATACGTCAAGGGAGATGGAGCACGGGGCCAACGCTGAAGCAACCAGCGGCCGGATGAATGATAAGGAATGAGGGGGACTATAGCTTACCGTCCTTGCGGCAGGCCATCATCGATACCCTTCGTCCTTCCGTGCGAACCTTGGTGCCACCCATGGCATCGGCATCGTCTCGTTCCTTTCTTTTCGAGGCGGGTGCATGACACCGGCAGAGGAGGAAGCAGCACGAACGCCGATGCGATGCTAGAGTTGCTTTGCTAGGACAACAAGGGAGGACGCCATGTCTCAGAAGCGTGTAGAAACTGCGTTCTTTTCTCTATTTGACTGGGACTTCACCTATTCGGATGAAGATGGAACCGAGAGGGAAAGAAGCGTCGCCCTCTCCGGCCTGGACAGCGTGTCAGTGCGTTGCAGGTCATGCGGGGAAAGTTTCCGGGCGATCAACGGTCGTCCGGAACTTTCGGAAGGCGTGGGCTGCTTTGTCGTGAGATGCCGGAAGTGCGGCGCGTCGGAAGAAATCGGCTGCGATGTTTTTGACTGACCAGGATTGTTCTTCTGCGAGGTCGGAGTTGGGTGCCGATGGCCTCGGGATCCGGCATGCCGCACGACTTCATAGTCGCCAGCCTTGGTGCGCACGCGCTGCAAATTTCATTATTGCAATTTGTTACAATCGCCGTAATAATTCGGCCCTTTGGATACATGGCAGGTTCGTAGCCGAATGTGGATCAAAGAGAGGGCCGAGCTCGACTATTTCGTTCTTACGTTCAAGACCGTGGCCGATCGGTGGGGTGCCGTGTATCGATTGCGCCAACAATGCGCGTATATCCAAGTTTGCGACGTCGGAGAGGATCCTAAACGCTTGCAGCTGCACGTGTGGCTACCGAAGAAGCGGGAGGCGCATCCGCTCGGTGGGTCAGCATTGGGGCCGGCGTGAGCGGCGCCGCCATCCGGTGCTCGCTGGCGGGGAGCTGGCCTAGAACCGGGGTTCCCCGGTGCACGCGGCACCGAGGGCGGCAAGTCGCGCGGCCCGGAGCCCGAGCCGCATCCGCAAATTGCGAGAGATCGTCCTACTCGCTCGTCAATTCAACGTAATCCCGCTTTTCTTCACGACGTCCTTCCATTTCTCGATTTCTGCGCGCCGGAAAGCCTCGAGTTCTTCAGGCGTGGATCCGACGAGCTCGGCGCCTATGCCCTCGAGCTTGGTCTTGACTTCGGGATCCTTGAGCACTTCGGCCAGTGTGGCCGACATCTTGTCGACGATGGGCTTGGGCGTACCCGCGGGTGCGAACACGGCATTCCATTCGTACGACGAAAAACCCGGCACGCCGGACTCCGCGATGGTGGGCAAGTGGGGCAGGACAGGCGAGCGTTTGTCTCCGCCCACTGCGATGGGTCGCAGTTTGCCGCTTTGAATGTGTGTCCATGCCGAGCCCAGGCTGGCGAACATAATGGGCACCTGGCCGGACATCACGTCGACCATGGCTGGGCCGCCGCCTTTATAGGCGACGTGCACGAGGGAGGTTCCCGCCATGACGTTGAAGAGTTCGCCCGCCAAGTGTTGCGCCGAGCCTGGGCCGGCCGAGGCGAAGTAGGCCGGGTTCTTGGACTTGCCATTCTTGATCAGGCCTTGCACTGAGTTGATCAGTGTGCTGTTTGGCGAAGTCACGAGCACGTTGGGGACGCGCAGCAGCAAGGAGACCGCCTGGAAATCCTTGAGCGTGTCGAAGCTCATTTTGGATTGCAGGGCGGGGTTTTGCGCGTGATTCGACGCGTCGAGCATGAAGGTGTAGCCGTCGGGGGCCGAGCGCGCGGCAGCAGCGCCGCCTATCATGCCGCCGGCACCGCCTTTGTTGTCGATGATGACGGACTGCCCGAGTTTGGCCGATAGCTTGGGCCCGATGACGCGGGCGACAACGTCCACGGTCCCGCCGGGCGGGTAGGTGACGATCAGGGTGATGGGCTTTTCGGGCCACGCGGCTTGCACCGCCAGTGGCAGGGCAGCGGCCAGAAGGCCTGCGGCGAAGTTGCGGTAGGGGATCATGGGGTCTCGTCTCCTTGGAATCCAAAACAGCTTCTGGGGTTGATCACGAGTATGCGCTGGCGCAGCGCCGGATCGCTGATCCAGTCGTCCAGTGCACGGCGGGTTTGTGCATACGTCACGCCCGGGTGCTGGGTGTGGGGCCAGTCGCTGCCCCATAGCAATCGGTCTGGCCCGACATGCGCGAGGAGGAGCTCGGCGGCCCTGCGCGCGTCGGCGCCGGAGGGGTCGCGCCAGTTCCGGTACGCGCCGGAGAGCTTGACCCAGAGGTCATAGTCGCCGGCGGCTTCGAGCAGCCAGCGGAACCCGGGGTCGGCCGTGCCCAATGCGGGGTCGGGGCGGCCGAAGTGGTCCACGACCAATCGGCAATGCGCCGGTTGGAGCGCCGTCACGATGTCCGCCAGCCTTGCCGCCTCGACGTGGAGTTCGACATGCCAGCCTAACTCGCGTACGCAACCCAGCAGGTCCCGCCACGTTCCATCTTCCAGCGTCGGCAACGGTTGGCCGATGAGATTCAGCCTGATGCCCACGACGCCAGCCTGGGCCATGCGCCCGAGTTCGGCTGCGTTCGTGCGTGCGTCCACGACGGCGACGCCTTTGAGCCGGTGGGGGGCCAGGCGGATGGCATCGAGCATGTAGCGGTTGTCTGTGCCGAGGAAACTGGGTTGGATGAGAAGGCCCGCCTGCAGGCCATGGGCGTCGAGGTGCGCCAGGTAGGTCTCCAGCAGCGCATCGTTCTCTGGCGCGTAGCGGCGTCCGGGCGCGAGCGCGAGCGAACGGGCAAAAACGTGCGCGTGGGTATCCACGGCAGGCGGCATGATGGTTGCCAAGAATGTCTCTCCAGGATTCTCGCCGGCCCTACCGGCCGGAATGCGGGCGATTCTAGGAAGGCTTGATATATTTATCTATCCAGGTTTTTATGTTTTTACATAAGGATTTGTGATGGATATCCGCCGGCTGGAGGAGTTCCTGACGGTGCTGGACACCGGAAGTGTGAGCAAGGCAGCGGAGCGCCTGGGCATCGCCCAGCCGGCGTTGAGCCAGTCATTGGCACGGCTCGAGCGCGAGTTGGGGGTGCGCCTGTTCCAGCGCTCCAGGCGGGGTGCAGAGCCCACCGCGGCGGCGCGCCAGATTGCCGAAGACGTTCGCAGCGGCGTCTCCCGCATTGCCAATGCCCTGGATGCGGCGCAGGCCATTGCCAGGGGGCGGGCCGGCGTGCTGCGCGTGGGGCTAGTGTCCAGCGCCCTGATCGATATCCTTCCCCGGGGCTTGCGGGCGTTGCGCGAACACGCGCCAGGCGTGCGTGTCGTGCTGCGAGAAATGAGCAACGCGGAGCAGGCCCAGGCCTTGTCCCGAGGCGAGATCGACGTCGCATTGGCACACACGCCGGTCGCACTGACCGGCGTCATGCAGGAAAAAGTGCTGATGCGCGAGCGGCTGGTGGCGGCGGTCCCGGCCGACCTGGGCCCGGGCCGGGAAGACCGGGTTTCCATGGCGGAAATCGCCCGGGCGGGCCTGGTCATGTTTCCCCACTCGCAGTTGCCGACCTTTTACGAATCCGTGATGGATACCTTCCGCAAGGCGGGACTGGATGCCGAGGTGGTGCAGGAGGCCAACCGCACGTTGACGGTATTGGCCTGCGTGGCCGCGGGCTGCGGCATAGCGTTGCTTCCCAGCTGGATACGTTCGCTGGATTTCAAAGGTGTGCGCTATTGCGAAGTGGCCGACGGGGCGCGCCTGCCGCGCTTCGACGTCAGCGCGATCTGGCCCAAGCGGTCGGTGCCCGGGCTGGCGGACGCGTTCGTGCGAGCTTGCGAAACGCCGTAAATCTGTGCCTATCCCCCACCGGAATCCCTGGGGGAACCCCGTCTTTACGTGGGCCCGGCGGTCGTAGACAATCCGAGAAGTTTCAAAATATTTCAAACGCATCGAGTGGGGCGGCGCGCCTGCCGGGCGCGCCAGCGGCTCCAAGCGCGCTGTCTGCAACGGAGGAGAGCATCGTGAAGACGAGGATGCGCCCGGGGAGGAGAGCCGGGGCGGTCTTGCTGGGCTTGTTCGGGCCCCTTTCGGTGCCGGCGGGGGATGCCTCGGCCGCCGAGCAGCTCAGGTATTTCGCTGCGACGCAGAGCCTGAACCTCGCTGCGGCGGAGTCGCTGATCTGCCAAGAGTACTTCGGGAGGGCCCTGGTGCCCCGGGTTCGCCAATTGCGGTCGGAACTGATCCTGCGCTCGGGGCTTCCCGATCCGCGCGAGGCGATCGAAAGCGCTGAACGAGAAGTCAAGGGGCTCTATTCGGCCGGCCTCGACGCTTTGCAAGCTGCCGGCAAACAGCTGGCGGAGTATTGCAGCGCTGCGCAGGCGCGCATCGAAGAGATCGTGACCCAGGTGGACGGGAGCGTCTACGGGTGGCGATGAGCCTGTGCGCATCAATGGCTTGCTGGCGCAGGAGTCCTTGTCGGCGGGGGGAGAGCAGCGCGTCTTTTGGATCCGAAGATCCGGCGCATCATCCCCGCATCGTTCGCGCTGGCCGGCATCGGATTGGCGTTCTTGCACGTGGCGTGAGAACTGTCGTCTTTGCCACGGCGATCCCCTTGACAGGGGATATGCTCATTATTAGCATAAATGGTGATCCCTTTTTTTATGAGCCAAAAATGCTCATATTGAGCATAAACACGTTGCGGACTACGACATGACCAAGGCTGCGCTTCGCGTTCTCGAATTCGATCATCCATCTCTCGTCCGGGACGCCGAAGCCAGCGCGTGCACGGTGGGCCGGGCATGGGCCAAGGTGCCCGAGCCGCTGCCGGCCGAGCGCCGGGCAGCGCTGAAGGCGCGGATCCGTGAGCTGCTGGAACGCGAAAATGCTGTGCTGGTCGCCCATTACTACGTGGATGCGGAACTGCAGGAATTGGCCGAGGAAACCGGTGGCTGTGTGGCCGATTCCCTGGAAATGGCGCGTTTCGGGCGCGATCACCCCGCAAAGACGCTGGTGGTGGCAGGCGTGCGATTCATGGGCGAAACCGCCAAGATACTCAGCCCCGAGAAGCGCGTGCTGATGCCGGACCTGGAGGCAACGTGCTCATTGGACCTCGGCTGTCCGGCCGACGCGTTTTCGGCATACTGTGACGCCCATCCGGATCGCACGGTGGTGGTGTACGCCAATACGAGTGCAGCGGTGAAGGCTCGGGCGGACTGGACCGTGACCTCGGCGATTGCACTCGAGGTCGTGGCTCATTTGCACGCGCAAGGGCAAAAAATCCTTTGGGCACCCGACAGGCACCTGGGCGCTTACGTTCAAGCGCAGACAGGCGCGGACATGCTGCTCTGGCAGGGGTCCTGCCTGGTACATGACGAGTTCAAGGGCATTGAGCTGGAGTTGTTGCGCGCCGAGCATCCCCAGGCCAAGGTGCTGGTTCATCCGGAGTCTCCGCCATCGGTCGTGGCCCAGGCCGACGTGGTTGGATCGACTTCGCAGCTGATCAGGGCGGCACGCGAGCTCGATGCCACGCACTTCATCGTGGCCACTGATCAAGGGTTACTTTACAAAATGCGGCAGGCGGCGCCCGGCAAGACCTTCATTGCTGCGCCCACGGCTGGCAACGGTGCGACCTGCAAGAGCTGCGCCCATTGCCCGTGGATGGCGATGAACGGGTTGGCCAATCTGGCCGATGCGTTGGAGCACGGCGCGGGCGAGATCCTCTTGGATCCTGCGCTCGGCGAACGCGCACGGATTCCCATCGACCGCATGCTCGACTTCGCTGCCAGCCGCAACCGGCGAGTCCAGGCGAGCGGCGACTTGGCGCGGGACATGGCCTTGTTCGCGGGGGTGGGGCCGGCCTGATCGATGCGGGGACAACGTGGTCGGCCGACGGGTCGATGCGGCTTTCCTGCGGGGGGCCATGCTAGAATCGAAACGACACTTTTGGGTGCCCATCGGCCTTGCGCCTGTGGGCATTTTGCTTGTTAGGCCGTCTTGCCGCTGGCATCCGACCGGAGTATCCGTGCATGTTTGACCTCATTCGTAACCATCGCCGCTGGATGCAGTTTGTCTTGCTGCTGCTGATCCTGCCGTCGTTCGTCTTCGTTGGCATACAGGGTTACTCCAATTTCATGGAACGCGAGAGCGCGTTGGCCAAGGTGGCGGGTGAATCGGTCACGCAGCAGGAATTCGATGCCGCGGTCAGGGGTCGGCTGGACCAACTGCGGTCCATGATGGGCGCGCAGTTCGATCCCCAGCTTTTCGATACGCCAGCCATGCGCAAGGCGGTCTTGGACGAGATCATCAACACGCGGCTGATCGCGGCCGAGGCTTCCAAGAACTATTTCTCGGCTTCCGACGATTTGCTGCGGACCACGATCCAAGCCATTCCGGCGGTGCAGGAAAACGGCCGTTTCAGCAATGCCCGCTATCGTGACGCGCTGGCGGCCCAGGGCATGACGCCGGTCATGTTCGAGGCGCAGTTGCGCCGCGACCTCGCCCTGCAGCAAGTGTTGGGGCCGGTTGCGCAATCGGCGGTCGTGCCCGAGGCCGTCATGGATCGCCTCGTCGCCGCGGCGACCGAGCGCAGGGAGATCCAGATGCTGCGCTTTGCGGCGGCAGACTACCGGGCCAAGGTCGAGGTCACGGACGACGACGTCAAGGCCTATTACGAGGCCAATCGTTCGCGCTTCCAGTTGCCCGAGCGCGTCGACGCGCAATACGTGGTGCTGGACCAAAACGCGGTGACGCCCAACATTTCGGTGTCTGACGAGGACATCAAGGCCTACTACGAGCAGAACCAGGCCCGCTATCGCCAAGAGGAGCAGCGCCGCGCCAGCCATATCCTGGTCGCGGTCGAAAGCGGGGCGAGTGAAGCCGCGCGCGAGGAGGCCCGCAAGAAAGCGCAGGCCCTCGCCGAGCAGGCCAAGGCGCCGAACGCGGATTTCGCCAAGCTCGCGCGTGAAAACTCCCAGGACCCGGGTTCCGCAGGCAACGGCGGCGATCTCGACTGGTTCGGGCGTGGCATGATGGTCAAGCCTTTCGAGGATGCCGCGTTTGCGCTCAAGGAAGGCGAGGTGTCGGAAGTCGTGCCGACCGACTACGGCTTCCACATCATCAAGCTGACCGGCGTCCGCCCGGCGGTAGTCAAGCCGCTGGCCGAGGTGCGCAACGAAATCGTCGAGGAGATCAAGCAGCAGCAGGCGGCCCGCCGCTTTGCGGAGGCGGCCGAGCAGTTCACCAACCTGGTGTATGAGCAAAGCGATACGCTCGAACCTGCGGCCCAGAAGTTCGGCCTCAAGATCCAAGAGGCGCAAGGCATCGGCCGCAGCGGCCAGCCCGGCAACGACGTGCTGGGCAATCCCAAGGTCGCCCAGGCGCTGTTTTCCGAGGAAGTCCTGCAGGAAAAGCGTAACTCCGGCGTGATCGAGTTGGCGCCGAATCGCTTGGCTGCCGTCCGCGTGACCCGCCACATTCCCTCTACCGTGCAGCCCTTGGATGAAGTCGCGGCGACCATTCGCCAGCAATTGACCGATGAGCGCGCCATGGGCTTGGCACGCGAAGAGGGAGAGAAACGATTGAAGGCCCTGCGCGAGCAGGATTCCACGCAAGGCTTCGGCGCTCCGGTCACGGTGGCGCGCAATGCGCCCCAGGGAGTGGCTCCCACGGTGGTGGACGCGGTGATGAAGGCGCCTACCGACAAGCTGCCTGCGTTCGTCGGCACGACGACTGGCGATGCCTACGTCATCGCGCGCGTGCTCAAGGTCGAGGCCGCACCCAAGCCCGAAGCGAGCGTCATCGCCGCGGAGAAATCCATGATGGAGCGCCGCTGGGCGCAGGCCGAACAATTGGCCGTGCTCCAGATGCTGCGGGAAAAATATCAAGTCAGCGTCACGGCCGACGCGCAAGGCGCGTCCTCGTCCGCGGCGCGTTGACCGGCCTGGGCGAGGCCCGCAAGGCGCCTCGCTACGTCCTGGGGGTAGCCTTCAAGCGTTCGCGGGGCCGAGCAGCGGCTCGAGATGTCGCCAGACGTTGTCCAAGATGCGTGGCTGCGCCTGTTCTGTTGGATGCAGGCGGTCGGGCTGGAACAATTCTATGTGTTCGGCCACGCCTTCCAGCAGGAAGGGCAACAGCGCCACCTTGCGTGATTGCGCCACTTTCGCGAACAACTGTTGGAAGCGCTGCGTGTAGTCGCGCCCGTAATTGGGCGGAATCTGCATGCCTGCCAATAGCACGCGTGCGCCTGCTGCCTGCGACGCCTGCACCATTTTGTCCAGATTTTGCTCCGTCATTTGCAGTGATAAGCCGCGCAAGGCGTCGTTGGAACCGAGCTCGACAATCACGATGCGCGGTCGGTGCTGCGAAAGCAAGGCCGGCAGGCGGCTGACGCCGCCGCTCGTCGTGTCGCCGCTGATGCTGGCGTTGACCACGCGGTAGTCGTATTTGCGCTCGCGTAGCCGGCGCTCCAGCAAGGCCACCCATCCCGTTCCCCGTGCCAGGCCGTACTCGGCGGACAGGCTGTCGCCCAAGACGAGCAACACCGGCGCGGAACTCGATTGCGTCGCATCTGTCTTCTGGCTTTGCGCGGCGGCAGGCAGTCCGGCTAACGCGATGGCGAGACATAGCGCGCTCGTCAATGTCCGGCGTCGCCCATCGGGCGCAGTCGGGGCGGCGATGTCGGTCGGTAGCGATGAGCGAGGCTTTATCATGTCTTTCCTTTCTTCAGGCGATGCAACCATGACGGGAATCTCCCCATCCGACGCCAGCCAGCGTGCCGCCGCGTCCAAGGCCGGCCATGCGATCGCCGTGCGGTCGTTGGCCAAGCGGGTCACCGATTCGAGCGGAGAGCTCGCCATTCTCGATGGGGTCGATTTTACGGTGGCCTATGGAGAGACCGTGGCCATTACCGGGAGTTCGGGCTCGGGCAAGTCCACGCTACTGGGCCTGCTGGCGGGATTGGACGTGCCGACGGAAGGAAACGTCTACTTGGCGGGGCAGGACCTCTTCGCGCTTGATGAAGACCAACGGGCGCAGCTTCGTGCCCGCCATGTCGGGTTCGTATTCCAATCATTCCAGCTTCTGCCGCACCTCACCGCGTTGGAAAACGTCATGCTGCCCTTGGAGTTGGCCGGGCGGGAGGCGCGCGCCAAGGCGACCGCGATGCTGGAGCGGGTCGGGTTGGGCGCGCGGCTGCGGCACTATCCCAAGACGTTGTCGGGTGGCGAGCAACAGCGCGTCTCGCTGGCGCGTGCGTTCGTGGTGGAACCCGACCTCTTGTTCGCAGACGAGCCGACCGGCAGCCTGGATTCGGCGACCGGCGAAGCTATCATCGACCTCATGTTCTCCCTGCACCGCGAGCGGGGGACGACGCTGCTGCTCGTCACGCATGATGCCAAGCTGGCACAGCGGTGCTCCCGCCAACTGGTGATCGCCGGTGGCAGGTTGGTGCACGACTCAGGCTCGGACATCGTGTAGCGGCCGTTCAGCCGCGATTGCGCAGGGCCCGCGCGGCGGGGGCGATTTCGCTCGCGGTCAATCCCAACGGGCCGGTGCCGCGTGCAACCAAATCGTCGGCGGCTGCGCCATGCAGCCATACGCCGGCGCGTGCGGCCTCGCCTATGTCCATGCCCTGGGCCAGTAGCGCGCCCAGCATGCCGGCCAGGACGTCGCCTGTGCCGGCAGTCGCGAGGCCGGCGTTGCCGCTGCCGTTGACAGACCATGATCCGTCCGGTCCGCAGACGATGCTACCTGCACCTTTCAGTACGATCCAACTGCGATAGCGCATCGCAAGCTCCCGGGCGCTCGCAATGCGGTCCGCCTGGATCTCCTCGGTCGAAGCGCCCAATAGGCGGGCGGCCTCAAGCGGATGGGGAGTGAGGATCGCCGGACCGCTGCGCGCGGCCAGCGCGCGGGACAACTCGGGGATGGCGGCGAGCAAGGCCAGCGCATCGGCATCCAGGACCAGCGGAACGGTCGTGGGGGCCTCGGCGAGGAGGCGGGCCAGCCAGCGTGCGGCGCATTCGTCCGCGCCCAATCCGCAGCCTGCGACCCATACCGTCACGCCGAGGCGTTCGGCCTGGTCCAGCAGCCCTTCAGCATCGCGCAGCATCAGTTCCGGATGCAGGGGGTCGTAGGCGGGCGTCGAGGAGGGCGCCGCCGCCATGCCCACGAGGATCTTGCCTGCGCCGCCGTATAGGGCCGCGCGAGCGGCCAGCAATGCGGCGCCCGTCATGCCCGGTGCGCCGCCGAGCAGGCCGAGCGTGCCGAAGCTGCCCTTGTGCGTGTCGTGCGGTCGGGGGCGGAAAAGCGCGGCGCAGTCGGTGCGGCGCGTGAGCCTGCCGGCGTGCGCGGCATGCTGGCGGATCAAGTCGGAGAGGCCGAGGTCGGCGACGCTGACGGTTCCCGCATGATCTTTGCCGGCACGGGTGTGCAGCCCGGGCTTGTCGGCGATGAAGGTAAGCGTGTGCTGGGCGATGAAGGCGCCGGGTTGCGCGGTGCCCGTGTCCGAATCGAGTCCGCTGGGCGTGTCGAGCGCGAGGACGGTCGCAGGCTGGTGGGACGCCCACTCTGACCAGCGCCGTGCCTGCTCCGGCAGGGGGCGGGACAGGCCAATGCCGAACATGGCGTCGACGATGAGCCTCGGTGCCAAGCGAGGCGGCTCGTTTGCGTCGGGCTCGCCCGGCTGCAGCAACCCGGGCGGCAATTCTTTCCAGGCCTGTTCGGCATCGGACGGGCGTCGGTCGCAGGGCAGGGACCACACCCGCACTTGGCGCCCGGCTCGGTGCAAGAGCGCCGCGAGCATGAGGCCGTCGCCGCCGTTATTGCCGGGCCCGCACAGGATGTCCACGGCGTGGCGCGGCCAGCGTGCGGCGATCAAGTCAGCCGCGGCGCGGGCGGCGCGGCGCATCAGGGTGTGCGGGGGCAGCGCGGCCTGCGCTTCGCGTTCGATGTGCCGGATCGCCGGCGTGCGGAACAATAGGTGCGATGACTCTTCCATGAACGAATTCTTGCGCGCGCGGCGGCGCCTGTCCAATGCCCGAGCGAAGGAGGGACGCGGCGATGGGCGCGGTGCCCCTCGTGGTTTTCCCGGATGCCCCGCTACGAAGTAAAATCTCGGCTGGCACGCGGTACTCCTCGCGTTTTCCGTCACCTCCTCCGCTTCCTGCTCTCTTATCGTGGCCTCCATTCTGCGCCTCTCCGGCCCCCTTGCCCTTTCCTCGTTTCGTCGTGAACGTCTGCTGCGTCGGCTCCAGGCTTTGCATGCCTCGGTCGCCGATGTCGCCGCCCGCTATGTGCATTTCGTTTCCGTGGACGGCGAGCTGACGGCGGACGAGCACCAACGCTTGGAAAAGCTGCTGCGTTACGGCGATCCCGCGCCGCAGGCCCCGCAGGGCCTGGAGTTGCTCGTCGTGCCGCGGCTCGGCACGGTCTCGCCGTGGGCCAGCAAGGCGACCGACATCGCTCACAACTGCGGGCTCCCGCAGGTGCGCCGGATCGAGCGCGGCGTTTCCTACACCCTGGTGCTCAAGCGCGGTTTGCTGGGCGCTGCCAAGGCACCGTCCTCCGACGAACTGGCCAAGCTGGCCGACGCGCTGCACGACCGCATGACCGAGACGGTGGTCGATGCCGGCTTCGACGGTGCGCAATTGTTCGCCACCTTGCCTGGCAAGCCCATGCAGACCGTGCCGGTGCTGGCCGAAGGTGCGCAGGCACTGGCGGTTGCCAACCGGACGCTTGGGCTGGCGCTTTCCGACGACGAAATCGCTTACCTCGTCCAGGCCTTCACCGACCTGGGCCGTGACCCGACCGACGTCGAGCTGATGATGTTCGCCCAGGCCAATAGCGAGCACTGCCGCCACAAGATTTTCAATGCGCAATGGGTGATCGACGGCGAAGCGAAGTCCGAGACCCTGTTCGGCATGATCCGGGCCACCCACCGCGCCCAGCCTGAAGGGACGGTCGTGGCGTATTCGGACAATGCCGCCATCATGGCGGGCGGCAAGGCCGAACGCTTTCACGTCCAGCCCGGCGGGCAGGGGCAGGTCTACGGCCGCCGAGAGGCCGTCGTCCATACCCTGATGAAGGTCGAGACGCACAACCACCCGACGGCGATTTCGCCTTTCCCGGGCGCATCCACCGGGGCGGGCGGCGAAATCCGGGATGAAGGCGCTACCGGGCGCGGATCCAAGCCCAAGGCAGGCCTGACCGGATTCACGGTCTCGCATTTGCGTTTCGAGGACGCCATCGAGCCTTGGGAGCGAGACGGGCACGGCGCGCCGGACCGCATCGCTTCGCCTTTGTCCATCATGATCGAAGGCCCGCTCGGCGGCGCGGCGTTCAATAACGAGTTCGGCCGGCCCAATCTGCTCGGTTACTTTCGCACCTTCGAGCAAACGGCTGGCGGCGTGCGCTGGGGTTACCACAAGCCCATCATGATCGCGGGCGGCCTGGGCAGCATCGAAGAGGGCTACACCCACAAGCAGGAGCTGCCCCCGGGCGCGTTGTTGATCCAGTTGGGCGGTCCGGGCATGCGCATCGGCATGGGGGGCGGCGCGGCCTCCAGCATGGGCGTGGGCAGCAACGCGGCCGACCTCGATTTCGATTCCGTCCAACGCGGCAACCCCGAAATCGAGCGTCGTGCGCAGGAGGTCATCGATCGCTGCTGGCAGCTGGGCCCCGAGAATCCGATTCTTTCCATCCACGACGTCGGCGCGGGTGGCCTATCCAATGCATTTCCCGAGCTCGTGGACGGCGCCGGGCGCGGCGCGGTGTTCGATCTGCAGCGCGTCCCGGTCGAAGAGTCGGGCATGTCGCCCGCCGAAATCTGGTGCAACGAATCGCAGGAGCGCTATGTGCTCGCGATCCTGCCCCAGGACCTCGACCGGTTCGACGCCATCGCTCGGCGCGAGCGCTGCCCATACGCCGTGGTGGGGGTCGCTACCGAGGAGCGCCAACTGCGCGTCGTCAACGGTGAAGGGTTTTCCGCCCCCGACGTACCTGCTGCGGAATGGGCGCGGACTGCGCGGCCGGTGGATGTGCCGGTGGATGTCATCCTGGGCAAGCCGCCCCGCATGGAGCGCAACGTAACGCGCCAGCCCGGCGCGGGCGAGCCCCTGGACGTCGTGGGCTTGGATTTGGATGACGTTGCGCTGCGCGTATTGCGTCATCCTACCGTGGCGAACAAGACGTTCCTCATTACGATCGGCGACCGCACCGTCGGCGGCCTTTCTGCGCGCGATCAAATGGTCGGGCCGTGGCAAGTGCCGGTGGCCGATTGTGCGGTGACGCTTGCCGATTACAGCGGCGTGCGGGGGGAGGCCATGGCCATGGGCGAACGCACGCCGGTGGCCGTTATTGATGCGCCTGCATCGGGCCGCATGGCGGTGGCCGAAGCCATCACCAACCTTGTCGCGGCGCCCGTCGCGCGCATGGAAGACGTCAAGCTGTCGGCCAACTGGATGGCCGCGTGCGGCGAGCCCGGGCAAGACGCCGCACTTTACGACACGGTCAGTGCCGTGAGCACGCTGTGCCAGCAGGTTGGCCTGGCGATCCCGGTCGGCAAGGACTCCCTGTCCATGCGCACGACCTGGACGGAGAACGGCGAGGAACGGCGCGTCGTGGCGCCCGTCTCGCTCATCGTGACGGCGTTCGCGCCCGTCACCGATGCCCGCAAGACGCTGACGCCGCAAATACGCACCGACCAGGGCGACACGACGCTCATCCTCATCGATTTGGGCCGTGGCAAGCATCGGCTGGGCGGCTCCATTTTGGCCCAGGTCATCGGCCAGGTCGGGCAGGAAGTGCCCGACATCGACGCGCCCGACGACTTGCGCGCCTTCTTCGCCGCAATACGCACGCTTGCGGAAAGCGGCGTGATCCTGGCTTACCATGATCGCTCGGACGGCGGACTATTCGCCACCGTGTGCGAAATGGCGTTTGCCGGGCACACGGGGCTGTCGATCAACCTCGACATGCTCACCCTCGACCCCTATGCCTCGGATTGGGGAGATTTCAAGATTCGCCCCGACCAAGTCGCGGTGCAGCGCGATGAGCTGACCATCAAGGCGTTGTTCGCCGAGGAGGCGGGCGCCGTCATCCAGGTGCCAGCCGCTAGCCGCAACGCGGTGATGGAAGTGCTGCGCGGCGCCGGATTGTCGGCCCATTCGCACGTAATCGGCGAGCCCAACGACCGGGACGAAATCGAGTTCTACCGGGATGCCAAGAAAATCTGGTCCAAGCCGCGCGCCGAGCTGGGCAAGGCGTGGAGCGAAGTCAGCCGCCGTATCATGGCGCTGCGGGACAATCCAGAATGCGCCGAGGCGGAGTTCGCGCTGTGGGACAACGCCACCGACCCGGGGCTGTCGCCCCGCGTCGGGTTCGATCCGCAGGAAGACATCGCCGCGCCCATGATCGCAACGGGGGTGCGTCCGCGCGTGGCCATCCTGCGCGAGCAGGGCTGCAATAGCCAGGTCGAGATGGCCTATGCCTTCGATCGCGCCGGCTTCGAAGCCTGGGACGTCCACATGACAGACCTGATTAGCGGGCGCATCGATTTGTCCGGCTTCAAGGGGCTCGTCGCGGTGGGCGGCTTCAGCTACGGAGACGTCCTTGGCGCCGGCGAAGGGTGGGCCAAGACCATCCAATACAACGCGAAGCTGGCCGACATGTTCGCCGCGTATTTCGGCCGGGGCGATACCTTCACGCTCGGTGTCTGCAACGGCTGCCAGATGCTGGCCGCGCTGGCGCCCATGATTCCGGGCGCCCAGGATTGGCCGCGGTTTACCCGCAACCGTTCGGAAAAGTTCGAGGCGCGCCTCTCCCTGGTCGAAATCCCGGCCTCGCCTTCTATCTTTTTCGAAGGCATGGCCGGCTCCCGCATCCCCATCGCCGTGTCGCACGGCGAAGGCTATGCGGATTTTTCGCAGCAAGGCAGGGCAGATGCGGCGATTGCCGCCATGCGTTTCGTCGATCACCTCGGCAACCCGACAGAGGTCTATCCCTACAACCCCAACGGCAGCCCGGGCGGCTTGGCAGGCGTGACGACGGCGGACGGACGTTGCACCGCGCTGATGCCTCACCCGGAGCGGGTGTTCCGCAATGTTCAGATGTCGTGGAGCCCTGAGTCCTGGGGCGAGCGGGATAGCGGGGGCGAGTTCTCCCCCTGGATGCGCATGTTCCGCAACGCGCGTCGCTGGACGGCCTGATTCGGCGCGGCTGCAGGAAGGCTGGATCGCGGTGCAGCCGGTGCCCTCTGGCTGCCTGCAGGGGGCAGGGTGGCTGGCTATCTGCCACGCGGCCCGATAAAAATAAAAACCCCGGGCATTGCCCGGGGAAATAAGGCTGGAGGCCGGACCCAGCCGTGGCAAGGGCCTTGCGGCCCTTATTAGAAGCGATGCTGCAGGCCTATGCCGAGTTGGCGATAGGTCATGTCGCGGTTCTGGTCGAAGTTGTGCACGTCGTTGTCCGCGAAGAACGCGTACAAGTTGGTGCGCTTGGACAGATCGTAGGTGTAGCCCACCGCCCAGCCGTCGACCTTGGACTTGGTCGCTTTCTGCCATGCGGCATAGAGCTTGCCGGGGCCCAGCGGAGCGCTCGCGCCGATGGTGTAGGCGTTGTCGCTCGAGAATTGCCCGCCCGTCGCTACCACGTTGTTGTAGCCGTTCAGGAAAGCCGGGGTGATGTTCTTGGCCCGGGCGTAACCGGCATGGATGGCGGCGACGCCGAAATCATACGAGGCGCCCAGCGTGATGTTGCGGAAGGGGCGGGTGCCAGGCAGCGGTGATTCCACTTGTTGGTAGGTCAGCACCCCCTTGATCGGGCCGTTGTCATACTTCAAGCCCAGGTCGACCATGCGGTTGTTCCGGCCGCTCTCGGGCGCTTCCTGCTCGCCCGTGGTCGGGTTGGCGAACGCGTTGAAGCTGTAACCCACGCCGGCCTGGATGCCATAGAACGAGGGGCTGTAGTAGTACACCGAGTTATTTACCCGGCCGCCGCCCATCACGGCATCGTTATAGGCGAAGGTGCTGCCAACGCTAGCAGTGCTGAAGTTCAGGCCGAAGGGGTTGGCAATGCCCGCCGCCCACATGAAGGCCAGGTTCGTGGTCCGTCCGAGCGTCAGGCGGCCCATGCTATTGCTTTCGAGGCCGACGAAAGCGTAGCGGCCGAATAGCCGGCCATGGGTTTGCTGGCCGTCATCCACCGTAAAACCGTTCTCCAGGGTGAAGATGGCCTTCAGCCCGTTCCCCAGGTCTTCCGAGCCGCGCATCCCGAAACGCGATTGGCTCATCAAACCGCTGTCGATGCCCTTGACGGTCTGGCCATCGACCTTTCGGTAGTCGAAGCCGGCGTCGACGAGACCGTATAGCGTCACGGAACTCTGCGCATGCGCGGCCCCTGCAAATCCGGCTAGCAGGGCAGTCGCGAGTAGGGTTTTCTTCATTCCTTGGTCTCCAGCGTAAAAACGTGTCGGCAGTCGGCTGGGTTGCATCGGTGGGCCACCTAGGGCCACCTAGGGCCGCCCGGCACCCAGCCGCCGGCCAGGGTTGGATTTCCAGGCGAAGCTGCGAAGAAATCTGTAGAAAATTTCATCAGAAAGGATGATGCGTGCCAACCGATAAATTTGGCTGACGACCAAAGGTTGTTGCAATTCTGTCCACGATCGCCGGATTCGTGGTAGCAAAAACAACAGGCGCCGAGGCTGGGTTACAACCGGATACCGGAAGCGCAGGGGTGGGGTGCCTGTGTCCCCACATGCCATAAAAAAACCCCGCCGAAGCGGGGTTTCATGCTTGGTCGCACCGGGGCCGAAGCCCCGCCGACGCCGGTCAAGCCGGCATCATGTGCTTAGAAGCGGTGTTGCAGGCCCAGAGCGAATTGCTTGGCGTCCAGGTCTTGGCCGGTCGTCCAGTTGCGGACTTCGTTTTGGGCGTAGTAGGCGTACAGATTGGTACGCTTGGACAGGTCGTAGGCGTAGCCGACGGCGAAGCCCTTAACCTTGGACTGGGTGGCCTTTTGGTAGGCAGCGTAGGCCTTGCCGGGGCCCAGGGGAGCGCTCAGACCCAGGGTCCAGGCGTTGTCCTTGGTGAAGTTGGCAGCGGTAGCGCCGGTGTTGGTGCGGCCGAAGGCGGCAGAGGCGTTCCAGGCACCCACGTTGCGGATGTTCTTGGCATGGGCGTAACCGCCGTACACGGCCACGACGCCGAAGTCGTAGTTGGCACCCAGGGTCAGGTTCTTGAACTTGCCGTTGTTCGGGGTGGCGCTGGTCGGGTTCAGGTATTGGTACGTGATCACGGCCTTCAGGGGACCGTTGTCGTACTTCAGGCCGACGTCGAACAGGCGGTCGTTGTTACGGCTGCCACCGGCTTCTTGGCCGTTGACGTTGAAGCTGTAACCGAGGGCGCCTTGGAAGCCGGCGAAGTTCGGCGAGTAGTAGTAGATCGTGTTGTCGGCACGGCCGGAGCCCAGGTCGGCGTCGTTGTAGCCGAAGGTGCTGCCGACGGTGGAGGTGCCGAAGCTCAGGCCGAAGGGGTTGACGATGCCGGCGGCCCACATGAAGCCCAGGTTCGTCGTACGGCCGATGGTCAGGCGGCCAGCGGAGGCGCTTTCCACGCCGACGAAGGCGTAGCGGCCGAACAGGCGGTTTTGCAGCTGGCTGCCGTCATCGGCGTTGAAGCCGCTTTCCAGGGTGAAAATGGCCTTCAGACCGTTACCGATGTCTTCCGAACCACGGATACCCCAGCGAGACTGGCCCATCAGGCCGCTGTCGATGCCTTTACGGGAGGCTTGGCCTTCGAGCTTGGTGTAGTTGAAGCCGGCGTCGACGATACCGTACAGGGTGACGTTGCTTTGCGCTTGAGCGGCACCTGCAAAGCCGGCCAGCAGGGCGGCGGCAAGAAGGGTCTTCTTCATTAATAAGGTCTCCAGCGGAGTGAGTAACTCGATAAGACGGAGGGACGTGCCGGAAAGCTGCACTGCTGCGGTTTTCCGTAGCGGCAAGCCCATCTGCCTTGCGTTTGATTTCTACGCGATGTCTTGCTGTGAAGAAATCTCGGGGAATTTCACCAGAAAGGCCCTGGGGTGCCAATAGTTATTTCAGGTGTAATGAATAGGTGTTGCGCTTTAGGCATAAGCTTTTGTTACTTAATTACAACCCTCATGGATCGGCACGCCGCGCATGCCCTGGCTTTCTGCCAATGTCGAGCAAAAAAAAGCCCCGTATCACGGGGCGCAAGGCAGGTTTTTTTGGTGATTTCAGGGTCAACTAGAGTAAACCCTGATTGAGAAAAAGGGGTTGGGTTGTCCCCGCCAGGGTTGTTGGTTGAATCCAACACTCACTGGATCTTGGCCTTTTCGCGCAGGCTGTTTTGGAAGTCGCGCAGCTTGGCCTGGCGCAGGGATTCCTCGATTTGCGGACGCAGTTGCTCGACCGAGGGGAACTGCACCGGGCGGACGTCGTCCAGGCGGATCACATGCCAGCCGAACTGGGTCTGGACGGGGTTCTCGGTGGTTTGCCCCTTGTTCAGCGAGGCCAGGGCGTCGGCAAACGGCTTCACGTAGGTCGCGGCGGGCGCCCAGTCGAGGCTGCCGCCGTTGGAGGCGGAGCCGGGATCCTTGGACTGCTTGGCGAGCTCTTCGAATTTCGCCCCTTTCTTGAGCTGGGCGATGATGTCGCGGGCCTGGGCCTCGGTTTCGACCAGGATGTGCCGCGCTTGGTATTCATTGTCGCCCTGGGCACCCTTGACCCGGTCGTACTCGGCCTGGATTTCTTGGTCGGTCACGGGGTTCTTGGCGAGGAAATCGTTGAACAGGCCGCGGATCAGGACGCTCTGCCGGGTCAGGTCGAGCTCGGTCTGGACGTCCGGCTGCTTGGCGATGCCGCGTTTGTCGGCCTCCTGCAGGAAGATTTCGCGATTGATGAGCTCTTCACGGATCTGTTCGCGCAGTTGGGGAGAATCGGGCTGCCCTTGCTTGGTCAACAGATTGACGAATTGATCCACGCGCGACGACGGGATGGCCTTGCCGTTGACTACGGCGGCATTCTGCGCAAAAACCGGAGCGGCCACGGTCAGCGCGGCAGCCATCATCAAAACACGCTTCATGTATGGAAGTCCTTGAGTGAAGGTAGAAAGAGTCTGAGATCGGGGCGGTAAGGACCGCCCTCAAGGGGTTGGTGCGGAGTCTTCTTCTGGAGTCAGTGCCTGGATGGCCAACGCATGGATCTGCGAGGGCATCAGGTCTGCCAATCGATCATACACCAGCCTATGGCGGGCCAGCCTGTTCAGGCTCGCGAACCGGGACGACACGATGCGTAGGCGGAAATGCCCGCCTCCGGCCGCCGCGCCGGCATGGCCTGCATGCAGGTGCGATTCGTCCCGTATGTCGAGCTCGGCCGGCGCAAGCGCTTGCAGGCGCTCCCGGATGAGGTCGATGCGTGCCTGGCTCATGACCGCCCGGCTCCGGCGTCGGTTTCGCGCTTGGCAATCTCTCGGATCGGCTCTTCGGGCTGCTTGATGTGGCGTCCGAGGTAGATCGATTGCAGCACGATGAACACGAGCAGCAACCCGAAGATGCCGAAAACCTTGAAGCTGACCCAGGTCTCGGTGGGCCAGGAGTACGCGACGTAGAGGTTGAGCGCGCCAACGGCGGCGAAGAATGCCGTCCATGCAAGGTTGAGCCGGTTCCAGATGGGATCGGGCAGCTGGATCTGCTTGCCGAGCATGCTGCGCAGGAAATTGCGCTTGAGCAGCCATTGGCCGCCGGCAAGCACGACCGCGAATAGCCAGTACAGCACGGTGGGCTTCCACTTGATGAAGACCTCGTCGTGCAGGAATAGGGTCGCTCCGCCGAACACCACGATGATCGCGAGGTTGATCCAGTGCATGGGCTCGGTTTTCCTGCGCCGGACCAGCAGCCAGGCGATTTGCAGCACGCTGGCCGCCATCGCGACTCCTGTCGCCACGTAAATGTCGGCGAACTTGTAGGCAGCAAAGAAAAGCAGCAGCGGAAAAAGGTCGAAAAGTAATTTCATCGAATTGCAGTGGCGAGGGAGATTCGTTCCCGGCCGGTCCGGGTCAGGGGTTGGAGGAAGGGTCGTCGAAAGGCTCGAACTTCAACGATACCGAGTTGATGCAGTAGCGCAGCCCGGTCGGGGGCGGCCCGTCTTCGAAAACGTGCCCCAGGTGCGAGTCGCAGACGTTGCACAGGATTTCCGTGCGAACCATGCCGTGGCTGGTGTCGAGCTCTTCACGCACGTTGTCGGGGTCGATGGGCGCGAAATAGCTGGGCCAGCCGCACCCCGACTCGAATTTGGTGTCGGAGGCGAAGAGGGGGGTGCCGCAGGCGACACAGCGATAGATGCCCGGCTCGTAGTGATTCCAGTACTCGCCGGTGAAGGCGCGTTCAGTGGCTTTTTCCCGTGCGACGGCGTATTGCATCGGAGTGAGCAGGGTGCGCCATTCGGCGTCGGATTTCTTGACTTTGGGCCTGTCGGACATGGTTTACCTCATGAAGAACAGCTGACTTGAATGGAGCTCGCCCAGTCGGGCGGAAGGCGGGCGTAAGCCTCGTAGCCGGGCCGTTCGGTATAAGGGTCCCGCAGCACTGCCAGCAAGCGGTCGATTTCGCCCGGGTCGCGTTCCTTCGCCGCTCGAATGGCAAGCTCGGCCAGGTGGTTGCGCAGCACGTACAGCGGATTGACGCGATGCATGGCGGCCCTGCGCTCGGCATCGGGCCGGCCGTCGCGCCGTATCCTGTCGCGGTAGCGCGCGAGCCATGCCCGGGCCGCTTCGCGGTCGATGAAGAGGTCTTCGAATGTTTCGTTGCCCGGCGCCGGGGCGGCCGCGCCTGCATCGGCGGCGACTTCGCCCAGGCGCCGGAAGCTGAGCGTGAAATCGGCGCGGTCGTGGTGCATGATCGACCACAACCCGTTGAGCAGTTCTTCATCTCCGGGCTGCCACTGCCGGAAGCCCAGCTTGGCCGCCATCCTGCGGTGGTAGGCGTCGAGGAACGCGGGCTCGAAGCATGCGAGCGCAGCGCGCAGCGCGGCTTCGTCCTGCACTAGGGGCAGGAGCGCGCCCGCGAGCCGGTACAGGTTCCAATGCGCGACGGCCGGCTGGGCGTCCCACGCGTAGCGGCCGGCCGTATCGGAATGGTTGCATATGTGGTGCGCGTCGAAACCATCCATGAAGCCAAACGGGCCGTAGTCGAGCGTCAGGCCCAGTATGGACATGTTGTCGGTGTTCATGACGCCGTGGCAGAAGCCCACCGACTGCCAGCCGGCCATGAGTTCCGCCGTCTTGCGCGTCACGGCCGCCAAGAGGCGCAGATAGGGGCCGGCCTGCGTTTCCGCTTCGCCGGCGGGCGTGGCCCAGCATTCGGGATAGAAGCGGTCGATGACATAGCCGGCCAGCACTTGCAGCAGGTCCGGCCGCTGCCGGCTGGCCCAGTGTTCGAAGGAGCCGAACCGGACGAAGCTGGGAGACATGCGGGTGACGATGGCCGCAGTCTCTACGGTCTCGCGGATGACCGGATCGTCGGATGCGACCAGCGCAAGGGCTCGCGTGGTGGGGATGCCGAGCCCGTGCATCGCTTCGGACGCCAGGTATTCGCGCACGGACGATCGCAGGACCGCCCGGCCGTCTCCCATGCGAGAGTAGGGCGTCGTGCCCGATCCTTTGAGCTGGAGTTCCCAGTTGCCGCTGGGGCCCTGGACCTCGCCTAGGAGCAAGGCCCGCCCGTCGCCGAGCTGTCCTGCCCAGACGCCGAACTGATGGCCGCTATAGACGGCCGCGAGAGAAGTACCGCCGGGCAGGGGGCGGGTGCCCGAAAAAACGGCCAGGAATTCCGGCGTGGACAAAGCCTCGGGTGCAAGCCCGATCAGCGCGGCCGCATCCGGATTGGCATGCACCAGCCATGGGTCGCCGAGCGGCTGTGGCGACACCCGGGAATAGAACGCATCCGGCAGCGCTGCGAAAGAGTTATCGGTGCGTAGGGAGTCGAGTGTGCTGGCGAGCTTCAAAACGGTTGCCTTGGAAGGTAATCGGCATCACGCCGGCTATCGATCAAGGTTAACCTATTTGCCGTCGTTTCTCGTTTCGTTTTCCTTCTCTCCATGCTATCCGGTCAGACCGGCGCGGCGTCCAGGGAGTTCATGGTTTGGATTGGCTGATCGTTTCGCTGCTCAACGGCGTCTGTTACGGACTCTTGCTATTCATGCTATCGGCCGGGCTGACGCTGATTTTCAGCATGATGGGCGTCATCAATTTCGCGCATGCCAGCTTTTACATGCTGGGCGCCTACTTCGCATACGCCGCGGCCGGTGCGCTGGGGGCGGCACATGTCTCCCCCGGCGCGGCCTTCTGGATCGCGCTGTTCATCGCGCCGGTGCTGACCGGGGCGGCCGGCGCGGCGGTGGAACGGTTCGCCTTGCGGCGGTTGCGCCCGCGCGGGCACGTGGCAGAGTTGCTGTTCACGTTTGCGCTGGCCTATGTGATCGTGGAATTGGTCCAGTTGGCATGGGGCCGTTCCCCTGTGCCGTACCGTATTCCCGATGCGTTGGCCGAACCGATCTTTCTCCTCGGCGGTCACGCGTTTCCCAAGCATCGGCTGCTCATCGCCGCCGCGGCAGGCGCCATGCTGGCCGCGTTGTGGTGGGGCGTCAGGCACACACGCATCGGCTTGGTCATGCAGGCCGCGATCAGTCATCCGGACATGGCGCAGGCCTTGGGGCATGACGTACCTCGCATATACGTATGGGTGTTTGCCGCCGGCTGCGCGCTGGCGGGCATGGCCGGTGCCATTGGCGGCAGCATATTCGTGACCGATCCAGGCATGGCGCAAGCGTTGGGGCCCATCGTGTTCGTCATCACCGTGGTCGGCGGCCTGGGGTCGCTCACCGGCGCCTTTGTCGCCAGTCTGCTGATCGGCCTCTTGCAAACTTTCGCCGCCGGCGCGGATTGGTCGCTGGCAGACGTGGCCGCATGGCTAGGCGCGGCGCCGGCCGACGCACAGGCGTTGGCGGCGTGGCCGTTGTCGCGGATCGCGCCGGTGCTGCCCTATCTGTTGATGGTCGCCGTCCTCATCGCGCGGCCGCGGGGGCTCATGGGCGTGCGCGAAACATGATGCGAGGCCGGGTAAACCTGTGCGCCGACCGCATATGGGGGACGGCGCTGGCGGCCTTGCTGGCCTTCGCGCCGCTGCTGCTGGGCAGCCGGTTCCAGCTGGGGCTGATGTCGCAAATGTGCGCGATGGCGGTCTTTGCCCTGTCTTATAACTTGTTGCTCGGACAGACCGGCATGCTGTCCTTCGGGCACGCCGTCTATGCCGGGCTGGGCGGTTTCGCGGTCGTGCACCTGTTGCGCGCCATGGAAACCGGCGCCTTCACGCTGCCCGTGGCCATGCTGCCGCTTGCGGGCGGCCTGGCGAGCGCTGCATTCGCTGCGTTGATCGGCCATCCAACCACTCGGCGCGGCGGCACGCCGTTTGCGATGATTTCTTTGGCAATCGGCGAGCTCGTCCATGCGGCGGCGGCCATGCTGCCAGAATGGTTCGGCGGGGAAGGCGGATTGACCGCCGACCGCACCGCCGGCCCGGCTTTATTCAGAGGCATGGAGGCCGTGTTCAGCCTGGGACCGGACACGAACATCTATTACCTGACGGCATTTTGGACGGTGGCCAGCGCGATCGCGATGCGCGCCCTGGGGCGCACGCCGCTCTTGATGCTAGCCAATGCCGTGCGCGACAACCCCCAGCGGGTCGCGTTCGTCGGACAGAATCCCCATCTCGTGAGATATGGGATGCTGGTCCTGGCGGCGTTTTTTGCGGGCATCGCGGGTGCGCTCTGGGCGCTCAACTTCGAGATCGCGAGCGTAGACGGCCTGGGCACGGAACGCTCGGCCATCGTGTTGCTGGCGGTCGTCGTCGGCGGCAGCGGTTTCTTCCTGGGGCCCGTCCTCGGTGCCGTGGTTGTCACGTTGTTTTCGGTGGCATTGTCGCGCTACACGGGGGCATGGCAGCTCTATCTCGGGCTGGCGTTCGCCGCAACCGTGCTATTCGCGCCGCATGGGCTGGCAGGTGCGGTCCATGGACTGGCGCGGCGTATCGCAGGCAAGGGGGCAGCGGCCGTCGTGCGCGAATCCGGCTGGGGAGCAGTGGGAACCCTGGCGTTGGCGCTGGGGCTGTGCTGGGCCGTGGAGCTCGCCTACGCTGCCGTCCATGCCCAGGCGGAGGCTGCGTCGCCGGCTTCGCCCATGCACTGGATGCTAGACCCGTCCGCGGCGGGCGCGTGGGCCGGGGCTGCGTGCCTGTCCCTGGGCGGCGCAGCCTGCCTGGCCTACCGTCGCACGCGCTCGTCCGCCGCGCAGGGAGCGCGCGATGGCTGAGACGCTGGTGCGCGGAAAAGGCGTCGACGCGTTAGTGCTGGCGGATATCGGCAAGCGTTATGGCGACGCGTGCATTCTCGATGGCGTGAGTTTGTCCGTCGCCGCCGGTGAAGTGCATGCGCTGATCGGTCCCAACGGCGCCGGCAAGTCCACGCTGTTCAACGTCATCTCGGGGCTGACGGCACCGTCGTCCGGCACGGTACGCTTGTATGGGCGTGACACGACCGGGCTGCCGCCCCATCGCATGGCGCGCCTGGGCTTGTCCCGGAGTTTCCAGGTCGCCAATGTGTTCCCGCGCCTGTCGGTCTTCGACAATTTGCGTTGCGCCGCCATGCGCGCGTCCGGGCTTGGCTATGTCTGGTGGCGCCCACTGCGAACCGCCACGCGTCTTGCCGAGCGGGCGCACGCCGTCATGGCCCAAGTGGGGCTTGCGCAGCGGGCTGGCGTCGAGGCTGGAGCCTTGAGCTACGCCGAGCAGCGGGCGTTGGAGCTGGGCATGGTCCTGGCAGCGGATGCGCGCGTGCTGCTGCTCGATGAACCTACGGCAGGCATGAACCGCGCCGAGTCCCGGCGCATGGTGGAGTTGATACGAACCGCCTGCCGGGGCCGGACGGTGCTCATCGTGGAGCACGACATGGAAGTGGTGTTCGGTTTGTCGGACAGGATATCCGTCCTGGTGCGCGGAGAGTTGATTGCAACCGGGGCGCCGGCCGACATCCGCGAGGATGACCGGGTGCGTCGCGCCTATCTCGGCCGAAGTCTGCAGGGATGATGAGCGAAACGTTGTTGGACATCCGCAATGCCCAGGCTTGGTATGGGCGCGCCCACGTGCTGCGAGGCGTGGACCTGCGCATCGGGGCGGGGGAGATCGTCGCCGTGCTCGGGCGCAACGGCGCTGGCCGTTCGACCTTGGCGCGCGCGATCATGGGGTTGGTGCGGCGGGAGGGGACTTTCCTTTGGCGCGGGCGCGACCTCGTCACGCTGAAAACCTTTGAAATCGCGCGGCTTGGCATAGGTTACGTGCCGGAGAGCCGCGATGTGTTTCCGAACTTGAGCGTGGAGCAGAATCTGCTTCTCGGCCAGAAAGGCGCCCGGCCGGGGCGTTGGCGCAAGGAAGACGTCTACGCGCTCTTCCCCGTCCTCGCACAGCGTGCCCGGGTGCCTGCGCAGCGTTTGTCGGGCGGGGAGCAGCAGATGCTGGCGTTGGGACGCGCGCTGATGGGAGACCCGGAACTCATCGTGGTCGACGAGCCGGCCGAGGGGCTGGCACCCCAGGTGGTGTTCCAGTTGGCTGGGCTCTTTCGGGACTTGCGCGGCCGTGGCGTGGCGATGCTGTTGATCGAGCAGAAACTGGAGCTGGCGCTGGAAGTTGCCGACCGGGCCTGTGTGCTGGGCCATGGCGAGGTGGTGTTCGATGGAACGCCGGCCGACCTGCGGGCGCGGCCGGACGTGCAGCGCGAGTGGCTCGAGCCTTAGCCGCCGGCCGTTGCCCACGCGGCGGGCGAGGCGCCCAGCGGGCCGGCCGGAATACACCATGCCATGTCTGCACCGGCAATCTCGAGCGGTACTTTGACCCGGCGCGCGCGGCCCCAGGCCGTCGTCTCGGAGGGCATGGTGCAATCCTCGCGCGTTTCAGGGGCCAGTGCGTCGGCATCGTCGGGCTGCGTGCGTTGCACCAGCAGCGCGGCGGTGCGTGCTAGCGATGCGCGGGCTTCACCGCCTGTTCCGCTGCGTACCCGGTCGACCAAGCCCCGCACGACGGCCGCGGCCATCATGTAACCAGTGGCATGGTCGAGCGCCTGCACCGGCAACGGGGTCGGCTTGGATTGGCCGAGCTGCCGCATGCCGGCGTCGGCGATGCCACAGCTCATCTGCACCAGGCTGTCGAATCCCCGCCGCGTTTTCCAGGGCCCCGTCCAACCATACGCGTCGAGCGAGACGTCCACCAGCGCCGGATTGATGCGCCGCCGCTGTTCGGCATCAAAGCCTAGTGCGGGCAAGGCGTCAGGGCGATAGCCGTGCACGAGCACGTCGGCGTCCCGCAGCAATTGGCGAAACGTGCGGCGTCCTTCCGTGCTGCGCAGGTCGAGCCGTGCGCAGCGCTTGCCCACCGTCAGCTCGGGAGCAAGGGATGGTTCGTCCCATCCCGGCGGGTCGAGCCGCAACACTTCGGCGCCATAGCCGGCCAGGAAACGAGTCGCGACGGGGCCAGCGAGCACGCGCGTCATGTCGAGCACGCGCAAGCCTTCCAGCGGGCGATCGCGGGAAACCGGCCAGGAAGGTTTGTCTGCCGCCGGGGCGGCGACGCGCCAGACCAGCGGCTCGGCGGCCACGGCGACGCCTTGGGGATGCATGGACCATTCGGCCAGGCTGCGCATCTGGGCCGCGCATCCATGCTGTTCGACAACGGCGTTTTCCAGGTCTAGCGCTTTCCACTTCTTGACTGCCTCGGCCACGCTGGTTCGGTCGGGGCCGCAGTCCAGCACGCGCAGGGCGGCCGCGCGATGGTGGGGAGCGTTGGTGTGCAGGCGGATCCAGCCGTCGGCCGCCTCGTAGTCTCCCGCGATGGGATCCCAGGCCGGCGGTAGTTTCCAGCCGACCGGCCGCAAAGAAGTACCGAACCAGAACGATGCGAGGCGGCGGTCGACGCGCACGCCGGGAAACTCGCCATGGCGCAGCGCAAGCAGTTCTGCGACGGCCAATCCGGCGGCGGCAATGGACGCGGCGGCCAGGTCGGTGACGGGAAAGACGGACGGCAGGCTGCCCGTGCCGTGGAAGGCCACGTTGTCGGGCAGGGACGGCTGCCCGCCCAACGCATTCCAGATGGCGCGCAGGTAATCGAGGCAGGCCGAAGTCGCCGGGGTTCGGTCCGCCGCCATGTCACAGCACCTCGGCCGCGTAGTCGGCCAGCCTGGACCGCTCGCCCCGCTGCAGCGTGACGTGGCCAGAATGGGGCCATCCCTTGAAGCGGTCGACCACGTAGGTCAGTCCCGAACTGCTCTCGGTGAGGTAGGGCGTGTCGATTTGCGCGATGTTGCCCAGGCATACCACCTTGGTGCCCGGGCCGGCGCGAGTGATCAAGGTTTTCATCTGCTTAGGCGTGAGGTTCTGGGCCTCATCGATGATGAGGAACTTGTTGAGGAACGTGCGGCCGCGCATGAAGTTGAGCGACTTGACCTTGACCCGTGAGCGGATCAGGTCCATGGTGGCTGCGCGGCCCCAGTCGCCGCCGTGCCCGGCTTCGCCGTCTCCCATGTTGAGCACGTCCAGATTGTCTTCGAGCGCTCCCATCCACGGCAGCATTTTCTCTTCTTCCGTCCCGGGCAGGAACCCGATGTCTTCGCCTACCGGGACGGTGACGCGCGTCATGATGATCTCTGTATAGCGCTTGGTCTCGAGCACCTGCGTCAGGCCCGCTGCCAGCGCCAAGAGTGTCTTGCCCGTGCCGGCTTGGCCCAGGAGAGACACGAAATCGCAATCGGGGTTCATCAGCAGGTTGAGCGCGAAGTTCTGTTCGCGGTTGCGCGCCGTGATCCCCCAGACGTTGTTCTTGCTATGGGTGTACTCGCGCAGCGTCTGCAGCACGGCGGTCTTGCCCATGACCTCTTTGACCTGTGCATACAGCGGCATGCTGCCTTCGAGGTAGACGAACTGGTTGATCGAGAACTGCGTGCACAGCGGCCCCGTGATCCGGTAGAAGGTGCTTCCACCCTGCTGCCAGGATTCCATGCCCTTGCTGTGCTTGTCCCAGAAATCCTCCGGCAGTTCCAGCACGCCGGTGTAGAGCAGGTCGGAATCTTCCAGCACCTGGTCGTTGAAGTAGTCCTCCGCGGGCAGGCCGAGTGCGCGCGCCTTGACGCGCATGTTGATGTCTTTGGACACCAGCACCACTTCGCGTTGCGGGAAACGCTCCTGCAGGGCACGGACCACGGCCAGGATCTGGTTGTCGGCTTTGCCGGCGGGCAGCCCGGGTGGCAGCGACGAAGAAAGCAGGGTCGTCTGCAGGTACAGGCGGCCAAGCGCGTCGCGGTGCCCCAGCTTGTCGAGTGGGATGCCCGCGTCGATGTCGCCGATGTCGCTGACCAGCTGATCGAGGAAACGGCTGACCTGGCGCGCATTTCGCGCCACTTCGGACATGCCTTTCTTGTGGTTGTCGAGCTCTTCCAGCGTCATCATCGGCAGGAAGATGTCGTGCTCCTCGAACCGGAACAGCGCACTCGGATCGTGCATCAATACGTTGGTGTCCAGCACGAACAGCTTGGTGGCCTGCGAGGCCGAGGTTTTCGTCCTGCGCTTGCCGGCCGGCTTGGCCGAGCCCTTGGCGGGCGCTTCCAGCACGGCGGCCGTGGGCTGGGGCGCGCGCGCGACCGGCTCCTCGATGCTCTTGGCCTGCGGGGTCAGCAGGGCGCCGGCCTTGGACTTGGCCGATTTGCGCGCGGTCTTGGCCGGCGCGGGCTGTATGCCCGCCAAGGACGGCTGGACTGGGTGGGTTTCGGTAGAGGAGGGCAGAGGCGGCTCGGCCTCGGAACGTTTGCCGCGAGCGACGGGACGCGCTGGTTCACCCGAAGGAAAGGTCAAGATCGAAGCGGGCCGGGTGGGCATCTTGGGAAGCGGCATGAGCGCGGATCTCCTCAATAAGGGAAGCTCAACGATACTGCATCCTCGTTGCTAGCATGGTACGCCTGTCGGCGGCACGATGCGCGCGCAGGAAGAGGCGGTTCGCCTGCCCGGAGGCGGGGGTGCCGGTGGCTTCCGGGGGCGGCCGGCGCAGCGCGGAAATGGGTTCCGGCCGGTTGCCGGCGCAGGCGTGGGGGGCGGGCGGCGTTCAAGGCGGCGCAGCCGGTTACTCCTTGGCCAGGGCGCGGACCGCCTCGAGCACGGCGTCGACGTGGCCGGGGACCTTCACACCGCGCCACTCCTGGCGAAGCTTGCCTTGGGCATCGATCAGGAAGGTGCTGCGCTCGATGCCGCGCACTTGTTTGCCGTACATGTTTTTCATCTTCATGACTCCGTAGAGCTCACAAAGCTTTTCCTCGGGGTCGGCGATGAGCGGGAAGGGGAAGCCTTGCTTTTCCTTGAATTTCTGGTGCGAGGCCAGGGTGTCCCGCGAGACGCCCAGCACCTGCGCGCCAGTCGCCTGGAAATCGGCGTAGCGATCGCGGAAGTTTTGGCCTTCGGTCGTGCAGCCGGGCGTGTTGTCGCGGGGGTAGAAGTACATGACGACAATGCGTCCTTTCAGCTCTTTCAGGGAAATCTCGCCGTCGGTGCTGGGTGCGGTGAACGCGGGGGCGGCTCGTCCGATGACGGTACTCATGCACGGGGCTCCGGAAAAGATAGGGGATGCGGGGAAATGCGGACGCAAGCACGCATCGTGTCAGGCAGGAATCAATGCAGCCAACACGCGGCGGCCTTCGGCCATCAGGATGTTGTAGGTGCGGGCAGCGGCCTGCGTATCCATGATTTCGACGCCTATGCCGGCTTTCAGCAGGGGGCGCAGCAGGGCGGGCGCGAGGAATCGCTGGCGCGCGCCGGTGCCGACCAGCAGCACTTCGGGAGGCTGCGGCGCATCCGGGCGGACGACGCGGGCCATGGCTGCGCCGTCGATCTCCTCGAAACAGGAAACGGGCCAGGCGGCGACGTCGCCTTCGGGGCCGAACACCACGGCGTGCTCGAACCGGACGCGATTGATTTCGACATAGCCTTCGCCGTAGGCCGTGACGGTATTCAGCGCCGAGGCGGGGTCGGAATGCAACTTCAAAAGGTCAGCTCCGGATCAACGGGACGATAGGCCAACTATACTGCCCTCCGACGGCCGGTACGGATGTGCAGGGGCTCAGTCGGACCGGCTTGTGGATTATTATAAGAGCCCCCGTGTTTTTGTCCCCCGGCGCGCACTGGCGCGTCCCTTCGGGGGCGCTGCGCGGCGGAGCCCGCCCCGTTCGGTCCGCCGGAGTCGCCCCTTCGAGGGGAAGCGCGCGCGAGGAGGACCATCCCCCTCCCCATTAAGGATTCGATCATGTCCAGCTCCTCCCCCCGGGAGTTTTCGCGTATCAAGCGTCTTCCGCCTTACGTTTTCAACATTACGGCCGAGTTGAAAATGGCGGCGCGACGACGCGGCGAAGACATCATCGACATGTCGATGGGCAACCCGGACGGCGATACGCCCCCGCACATCGTCGAGAAGCTGGTCGAGGCAGCCAAGCGCAGCAAGACGCATGGCTATTCCGTGTCCAAGGGCATCCCGCGCCTGCGCAAGGCCATCGCAGACTGGTATGGCCGCCGCTACGGCGTCGACATCGATCCGGATTCGGAAGCCATCGTCACCATCGGCTCCAAGGAAGGGCTGGCGCACTTGATGCTCGCGACGCTCGACCGCGGCGATACCGTCTTGGTGCCCAATCCCAGCTATCCCATCCACATCTACGGTGCCGTCATCGCGGGCGCCGACATCCGCTCGGTGCGGATGACGCCGGGCGTGGATTTCTTCGCCGAGCTCGAGCGCGCGATCAAGGAATCCATACCCAAGCCGCGCATGATGATCCTCGGCTTCCCGAGCAATCCCACCGCGCAGTGCGTCGATTTGTCGTTCTTCGAGCGGGTGGTGGCGCTGGCGCGCGAGAACGATATCCTCGTGGTGCACGACCTCGCCTATGCCGACATCACCTTCGATGGCTACGTCGCGCCCTCGATCATGCAGGTGCCGGGCGCGCGCGACGTGGCGGTCGAGTTCTTCACCATGAGCAAGAGCTACAACATGGCCGGATGGCGCGTGGGGTACATGGTGGGAAACAAGGAGCTCGTGAACGCGCTCGCCCGCATCAAGAGCTATCACGACTACGGCACCTTCACGCCCATCCAGGTCGCCTCCATTGCCGCCCTCGAGGGGCCCCAGGATTGTGTCAAGGAAATCGTCGCCCAGTACCAGCGCCGCCGCGACGTGCTGGTCAAGGGCCTGCACGAGGCGGGCTGGATGGTCGAGGTCCCCAAGGCTTCGATGTACATCTGGGCCAAGATCCCCGAGCCGTATCAGTCGCTGGGTTCGCTGGAATTCTCCAAGCGCCTGCTGGCCGACGCCCATGTGGCCGTATCGCCGGGCATAGGCTTTGGCGAGTACGGCGATGACCACGTGCGCTTTGCGCTGATCGAGAACGAACAGCGCACGCGGCAAGCCATACGCGGCATCAAGGAAATGTTCCGCAAAGACGGATTGATCAAGGTGTAGCGGGGAGCAGGGGCCGCCTGGCGCGCCCCGCCCCCTGCCGGCTTCCGCGTGCGCCGCGGGATTCAACCCCGTCTTCCCCCCGGACTCGGGAGAGTCCGTTACACTGGAGGTTTGTCCCCGACGAGGCCATGACGGGCCGCAGAAGGGGAGGGCCTGACAGATGCGGTCCGGCCAGAACCGTGCGATCCACGCTGCAGAGCCCCGCGCCTGCCCGGTGCGGTTCGAGTAGCGCGTGTCGAGCATCCGCTCGATGCCGTCCGGCACGGCATCGAAACTAACCCGATCGACCAACCATCTTTGTTCGAAGAACCCGAGTTTTGCCCGAAAACAGCATGGAACCCATCCGAGTAGGCCTCCTGGGCCTGGGCGTCGTAGGCGGCGGTACGTTCAAAGTCCTCGCCCGCAACGCCGAAGAGATCGCCCGTCGCGCCGGCCGGCACATCGTCGCCACCAAAGTTTCGGCGCGCGACCTTGCCAAGGCCAAGGCCCGCGTCGGCGAAGCCGCGGAAGTCGTGGCCGACCCCTTCCAGATCGTCCGCGATCCTGAGATCGACATCGTCGTGGAGCTCATCGGCGGCGACACGCTGGCCCGGGAACTCGTCTTGGAGGCCATTGCGCATGGCAAGCACGTCGTCACGGCCAACAAAGCGCTGCTTGCCAAGCACGGCAACGAAATCTTCGCCCGGGCCAGCGAACAGGGAGTGATGGTGGCCTTCGAGGCGGCCGTGGCCGGGGGCATACCCATCATCAAAGCCATCCGTGAAGGCCTCTCCGCGAACCAGATCGAATGGGTGGCCGGCATCATCAACGGCACCACCAATTTCATCCTCAGCGAGATGCGCACGCGCGGCCAGCCGTTCTCCGAAGTGCTCGCCGAGGCGCAGCGCCTGGGCTATGCCGAGGCCGATCCCACGTTCGACGTGGAAGGCGTGGATGCCGCCCACAAGCTCACGCTCTTGTCGTCCATTGCGTTCGGCGTACCCATTCGCTTCGACAAGGCGCACGTCGAGGGCATCTCGCAGCTGGCCCAGGAAGACATCCGCTACGCCGAAGAGCTCGGCTATCGCATCAAGCTCTTGGGCATCACCAAGGCGCGTCCGGACGGGATCGAGTTGCGCGTCCACCCGACCCTGGTCGATGCCAAGCGGGTGATGGCCAATGTCGAAGGTGCGATGAACGCAGTCATGGTCAAGGGCGATGCGGTCGGCGCGACGCTCTACTACGGCCAAGGTGCCGGCGAGGAGCCTACCGCTTCGGCCGTGGTCGCCGACCTGGTGGACGTGACGCGGCTGCACACGGCCGATCCGGAGCATCGCGTACCGCACTTGGCGTTCCAGCCCGAAGCCATTACCGATAGGCCCATCCTCTCGATCGAGGACATCACGACCTCCTACTATTTGCGGCTGGCGGTGACGGATCAGCCGGGCGTGCTGGCCGACATTACGCGGATCTTGGCCGAAGCGTCGATCTCCATCGTGTCGATGATCCAGAAGCCGCGTGCGGACGCGGGCCAAGCCGACATCATTTTCCTGACCCACGAGGCGCTGGAGCGGAACGTCAACGTCGCCATCGCCCACATCGAGGCGCTGCCCACCGTGTTGTCCAAGGTCACGCGGCTGCGCATCGAGAACCTGGCATAGCAGAACCGGATACGCGGTACCTTGGGACGCCACGGCCCTGAGGGCGGCGAGCAGCATGGAAAACTGACATGAGATACCTATCGACCCGCGGCGGCATGGCGCCGCAACCGTTCACCGACGTCCTGCTGGAGGGATTGGCGCCCGACGGCGGCCTGGCCGTGCCCGAGGCCATCCCGCAGGTCTCGCCTGAACAGCTCCAGGCCTGGCGGTCGCTGCCGTATGCCGACCTGGCGTACGAGGTGCTCAAGCTGTTCATCACCGATATCCCGGGGGACGACCTGCGTGCGCTCACGCGCGCGACCTATCGGCCTGAAGTGTTTGGCGGCGAGGCCATCGCGCCGCTCAAGCCGCTCAAGGACGGCATTTCCCTGCTGGGCCTCTCCGAAGGGCCGACCCTGGCCTTCAAGGACATGGCCATGCAGTTCCTCGGCCATTTGTTCGAATACGTGTTGGCGCGACGCGGCACCACGCTCAACATCCTCGGCGCGACATCGGGCGACACCGGCTCGGCGGCCGAGTATGCGATGCGCGGCAAGAAAGGCGTGGCGGTGTTCATGCTCTCGCCCGCCGGCCGCATGAGCGCGTTCCAGCGCGCCCAGATGTACTCGCTGCAAGATGCCAACATCCACAACATCGCCGTGCGTGGGGTGTTCGACGATTGCCAGGACATCGTCAAGGCCGTCAGCGCCGACTTGACGTTCAAGACCACGCATCGCATCGGTGCGGTCAACTCCATCAACTGGGCCCGCATCGCTGCCCAGGTGGTGTACTACTTCCACGGCTGGCGCATGGCCACCGAAGGGGCGCAGGACCCGATGGCCCCGGTTTCGTTCGCGGTGCCGTCGGGCAACTTCGGCAACATCCTGGCCGGCCACGTCGCGCGCAGCATGGGACTGCCCATCCGCCGCCTAGTGCTCGCCACCAATGAGAACAACGTGTTGGAAGAGTTCTTCCGCACCGGAGTCTATCGGCCGCGCGGCTCGAGCGAGACCTACGAAACCTCCAGCCCGTCGATGGACATTTCCAAGGCCTCGAACTTCGAGCGCTTCGTCTACGATTTGCTGGGCCGGGATGCCGCGCGCGTGAAAGCGCTGTGGGACGAACTGGCGGACAAGGGTTCGTTCGACCTGTCGGCCTACAAGCCCCGGTTCGAGCAGTACGGTTTCGTGGCCGGGACCAGCACGCATGCCGATCGATTGGAGACCATCCGGCGCGTCCATGCCGAAACGGGCGTGGTCATCGACCCGCACACCGCGGACGGCGTCAAGGTGGCGCGGCCGTACGTCGAGCCGGGCGTGCCCATGCTGGTGCTGGAAACGGCGTTGCCGGTCAAGTTCTCGGCCACCATCGAAGAGGCCCTGGGCCAGCCCGCGCCGCGTCCCGCTGGCTTCGAGAATATCGAGCAGCTGCCGCAGCGCGTACAGACCGTCGATCCCGACGTGCAGACCATCAAGGATTTGATTGCCGCACACGCCGTCTGAAGGCGCAGCGGTGACAGTGCGGCGCCCCGCTCGCGTGCGCCGCGAAGGAGTCGATAGTGAAGCCTCGTGCGAATCTGCTTTCCTTGGATGAAGCGCTCGAAATACTGCTCGCGGTCGAGCCGGTGAATCGGCCGGCCGAGCAGGTCGAGCTGGTACGCGCCGTGGGCCGCATCCTGGCGGCCGACGTGACTGCTTCCATCAATGTGCCCGGCGCGGACAACTCGGCGATGGACGGCTATGCCGTCCGCACGGCCGACGCAGCGTTGTTTGCTGCAGGCGTGCCTGTATCGCAGCGCATCCCCGCGGGAGCGGTGCCGGAACCGCTGGAGCCCGGAACGGCGGCGCGCATTTTCACCGGGGCGGAGATTCCGCCGGGTGCCGATGCCGTCGTCATGCAGGAAGAAGCCGAAGTCGAGGGCGACCGCGTCATATTCACCAAACCAGTGGAGGCCGGCGCCTGGATACGCGCCAAAGGCTGCGACATCGAGGCCGGGAGCCGCATCCTGCAGGCCGGGACGCGCCTGCGCGCCCAGGACGTCGGGTTGGCGGCCTCGGTGGGCATACCGACCCTGTCGGTGCGACCGCTCCTGCGCGTCGCCACGCTGTTCACCGGTGATGAGCTCGTGACCCCGGGCGAGCCGCTGCCGCCGGGCAAGATCTATAACTCCAACCGCTACCTGCTCCAGGGCATGCTGGCCTCGCTTCCGGTCGTGCATAGCGACCTCGGCGCGGTGCGGGATGATTTCGTCGCGACGCAATCCGCCTTGAAGCGGGCGGCGCAGCACCACGACCTCATTATCACCACCGGCGGGGTGTCGGTGGGCGAGGAAGACCATGTCAAGCCAGCGGTCGAATCGCTGGGCAGGCTCGACATGTGGAGCCTTTCCATCAAGCCGGGCAAGCCGCTCGCGTTCGGCCGCCTGCGCCGGGAGGATGGATCCGAGGCCATATTCATCGGCCTGCCCGGCAATCCGGTGTCGAGCTTCCTGACCTTCGGGCTGTTGGTCAAGCCGCTCTTGCTCAAGCTCGCGGGCGCGCGGGCGTGCGCCCCGGTGCGCGTACCCATGCGCGCCGACTTCGATTGGCCCAAGGCCGATCGGCGCCGCGAGTTCCTGCGGGTTCGCCGCAACGAGCAGGGCGGGCTCGACCTGTTCCCCAACCAGTTGTCCTCGGTGCTGACTTCCACGGTCTGGGGCGACGGTGTCGTCGACAACCCGGGTGGACAGACGATTCGCCGCGGCGATATGGTTCAATTCATCAGCTATGCTGATTTACTGGGCTGAGTCATGAAAGTCGACGTTCTGTTTTTCGCTTCGCTGCGCGAGGCCCTGGGTCGGGAGAAAGAAGCCGTGGAACTGCCCGACGGCGTGCGCACGGTAGGCGAGTTGCGCAAGTGGCTGGCCGAGCGGGGCGGGGCGTGGGCTACGGCGCTCGCGCCCGAGCGCGCCGTGCGTGCCGCGCGCAACCATGCCATGGTGCCGGCCGGCGAACCCTTGCAGCCGGGCGACGAAATCGCGTTTTTTCCGCCGGTCACCGGCGGTTGACGAGGCACCTATGTCGGTCAGCGTACAGACGTCCGATTTCGATGCCGGCGCGGAAATCGCCGCCATGCGGCGCGATCCTTCGGTCGGGGCCATCGTCACCTTCGTCGGCACGGTGCGCGACGTCAATGAGGGCGACCACGTCGCATCGCTGACGCTCGAGCATTATCCGGGCATGACGGAGAAGGCGCTGGCCGACATCGTCGAACAGGCCCACGGGCGCTGGTCGTTGAATGCGGTGCGTGTCATCCACCGCGTCGGGACGCTTACGGCGGGGGACCAGATCGTATTCGTCGGCGTCGCGGGCAGGCATCGAGGCGAATGCTTCGCCGCCTGCGAGTTCATCATGGACTACCTCAAGACCCAGGCGCCGTTCTGGAAGAAGGAGGCGACGGACCGGGGCGAGCGCTGGGTCGAAGCCCGAGATTCGGATGACCAGGCCGCGCAACGCTGGCAGCAGGGCTAAAACCTATCGATTGCGCCTCGTTGCCTGGGCGAGCGCGTCGGCCAGCAGGTCGGCAGCCCGCAGGCCGCTGCGCACAGCACCTTCCAACGTCGCCGGGTAACCGGTATCGGTCCAGTCCCCGCACAACGCGAGCCGCGGCCACGCGGTGGCGTTGTCTGGCCGGAAGAGGTTGGGCGTGGCCGCAAAGGTTGCGCGCTTGTCGACCAGCAGCTTCCATCCTAGCACCGTCGGCAGCCTCCGTCCGCTACGCCTGCACAGCTGTTCCCGCAGTTGTTCGATCAGGGCAGCGGCACTGGCCGCATGGTCGCGTTCCAGGAGGGGCGTTGCGGCGCTGACGACCACGGCGAGCTCGCCGCGGCCGTCCGCGCGGCCCAGCAGGGTGCCGCGGTCGAAGACCCATTGGCCGAGGTGGCCGCGTGCCGGGGCTTCCGCCAGCATGAGCATGGGGAAGTCGAGCGGGAAGGGCGCAGCCAGGCAAAGCGTCAGGGTGGCGATGGGCAGGTAGCGGAAGCTGAGCATCGCACGCCGCGCTTCGCACATCCGAGGATGGTGCGGCAGCAGTTGGGCCGCAACGCCCGGCGGCGTGGCCAGGGCGGCGACGTCGTAGCGTTCTCCGTCGACGATGACCGCATTCTCATCCACGGTGAGTTGCCGGACGGCATGCCCATAGCGCATGGCATGCCGCGCCGCAGCCGCGCGTGGCCAGAGCGACGACAGGTCGCATCGCGGGAAGAGCAAATCGCTGTGTTGGCGCGGCGCATCCAGGCTGTCGCGCAGCACGGCAGCAAACAGCCGGGCGCAAGCTTGGTCGGGCGGGGTATTGAGCGCGGCGAGGCACAGCGGGCGCCAGAGCCGCGCAACGACGGCTTGCGGCTGCCCTAGCCTGGCGACGAGCTCGGCCACGGTGGCGCCCCCGGGTGGGTACCAATGCAGCTTCTTGAGGCCGGCCACGAACCGAAGCGCCGCCCAGCGGCCCGCCGGCGTCAGTCCGCGCGCGCTTAGCAAGGCCCAGGCTGCATGGAGCGGGGAGGGCAGCCGCGGCGCCCGCAGGTCGAAGACGCCGTCGGCCGATGGCAGCCGCAGCGGCGTGCGCAGCAGCCGCGCCTCGGGCTCCGCACCGAGTTCGCGCATCAGCGCCAAGGTCTGTTCGTAGGCGCCCAACATCAAATGTTGCCCGTTGTCCAACGGCTGCGGGAAAAGCTCGCCGGTGCGGTGCACCACGGTGCGCGCGCGGCCGCCGGCTTCACGCGAGGCCTCATAGACCGTTACGGCGAATCCCCGCCGGGACAATCGCTGCGCAGCGGCCAGCCCCGCCCAGCCTGCGCCGATGACGGCGGCGCGCGGCGCTGGGCTTACGCCTTTATCTGCCGCCACAGGGCCCGACCGCCGGTCACGTAGGTTTTCCACGCCAGCCAGAGCTTGCGCAAAGGCGTCAGGGAAATGCGCTGGTGCAGCACTTCGTAGCCTGAACGTTCGATTTCGTCCAGCAGTGCGTAGTAGATGGCGGCCATCATCAGGCCCGGCCGTTGGGCGCGACGGTCGCCTGGCGGCAGCAGGTCTAGCGCCTCGCGATATGTTTGCCGGGCGCGTGCACATTGGAAGCGCATCAGCGCCGAGAATTTTTCGGAATAGCGTCCGTTGAGGATGTCGGCCGCTTTCACGTCGAACTGCTGCAGCTCGTTCACCGGCAGGTAAATGCGGCCCTTTCGGGCGTCGTCGCCCACGTCCCGGATGATGTTGGTCAATTGGAACGCCAGGCCCAAGCGGTCTGCAAAGACCAGGGTTTGGGGGTCGGCGTAGCCAAAGATCCCCGCCGAGAGTTCTCCCACCACGCCTGCAGCCAGCCGGCAGTACCGTTGTAGGGCAGGAAAATCGAGATAGCGCGTCTGCTCGAGGTCCATTTCCATGCCGTCCACGATGGCCTGCAGCCGATCGCGCGTGATGCCGCACGGAACGAGGTGGGGCGCGAGGGCACGCGTGACGGGGTGTTCGGGCCTGCCTTCGAACAGTTTGTCGATCTCCGCCCGCCACCATGCCAGCTTCAGGCGGGCTACAGAGCCTTCGCTGGTTTCGTCCACGGCATCGTCCAACTGCCGGCACAGGGCGTATAGCGCCGTAATGGCGCGGCGGCGCTCGGGGGGCAGGAACAGGAAACTGTAGTAGAAACTCGAGCCGCTTTGCGCGGCCTTCTCCTGGCAGTACTGGTCAGGGGTCATGATGGGGAAGAGGATGCGGGCAAAGCGCGCGGCATGCGCAGGGCGCGCCAGCCGAGCCTCAGCCACTCGGTTTTCGTGAGCATCGGCCGGGCCCGGAACACGTCGTAGCCACAGGCTTCGATGCGTTCCAGGATGCGCAGCCCGCCTTGCACGACCAGCCGCAGCTCCCAACCCACGCGGCCGGGCAGGGCCCGCGCAAGCGGCGCCCCGGAGTGTAACAGCGCACGGGCGCGCTCAACCTGGAAGGCCATGAGGGCGCGCCATGCGGGCGAGCACTGGCCGTGGGCGATATCTGCTTCGGTTACCCCATGGCGCGCCAGGTCCTCCTGGGGAATATAGACCCGGCCTTTGCGCCAGTCTATGGCGACATCTTGCCAGAAGTTGGTCAATTGCAAGCCGGTGCAAATGGCGTCCGACTGGGAGAGGTTCTCCGGCGTTGCCGCCCGGTATAGGTGCAGCAGCAGTTCTCCCACAGGGTCGGCGGAACGGTGGCAATAGTCGAGTAAAGCGGCGAAGTCGGCATACCGTTTGGTGACGACGTCTTGTGAAAAAGCCGATAGCAGACGGCGAAACGGCTCCAGTGGCAGCTTGTGGCGGGCGACGGTGGCCGCCAGCGGCGCGAAGATAGGAGCCAGGTCCGCAGGCATGGCCTCCTCCGGCATCGCGCCCGGCCGGCACGTTTTGGCCTCGATCCGGTCCAGCTCCGCACCGAAGCGCGCCAATGCCGCCAGCCGTGCTTGATCCGGCGCATCGCCTTCGTCGGCAATGTCGTCCGCGGCGCGGGCGTAGCGGTAAATATCGAGCACCGCGACGCGCAAGTGCCGGGGGAGCAACAGGGAAGCGACGGGGAAGTTTTCGTAGTGGCCGGCAGACATGGTGGTGTGGGAACGGTCCGGCGCCGATGATACCGGTTCGCAGTCGCCGTCGCATGGCACATCGCATCCTGCTTTTCTCATCCGCTGGGGCTACACTTTCCTTTTGCCAATCCGGCACCGCGCGCCGGTTTCGTTCTGCACCATGCCTCGTCCCATTTTCGCCTGCATTTCCCGATCCGCGCTTTCCCACAATCTCGAAGTCGTCCGCCGCCGCCTCGACGCCGCGCGTCCGGCCGGCGATTCGGCCAAGGTTTGGGCCGTCGTCAAGGCCAATGCCTACGGACATGGAATCGAGCGGGCAGTGGCCGGGTTCCGCGGGGCAGACGGCTTGGCCATGCTGGACCTTGCGGAAGCGGTGCGCTGCCGGGAAGCCGGCTGGCAGGGCCCGATCCTGCTGCTCGAAGGCATATTCGAAGCGTCCGACCTCGAAGTGGTGGGGCGGTACGGATTGACGCTGGCCGTCCACCATGCTGACCAGTTGGCCTGGCTCGCGCAGGCCAAGGCGCCGCGCCCCATAGACGTCTTTGCCAAGCTCAACACCGGCATGAACCGCTTGGGGTTTACGCCAGCCGCCTATGCCGGCGCCTACGCCCGGCTCGTCGAATTGCAGCGGCGGGGCGTCTTGGGGCAGGTGGGGCATATGACTCACTTTTCGACGGCCGATACGGAAGAAGGAATCGCCGCCCAGCTCGACGTGTTCCGCCGAACCACGGCCGGGCTGCCGGGCCCGGCCAGCCTGTGTAACTCGGCGGCGAGCCTGCGCTATCCAGAAGTGGCGGCTGCCTGGGCGCGTCCCGGCATCGCGCTCTACGGGGCTAGTCCGTTCGCGGATGAGAGCGCCGAATCGCTGGGCTTGAGGCCGGCGATGGCGTTGAAATCCCGCCTCATCGCCACGCAGGACCTGCGCGCCGGCGATGCCGTGGGCTACGGGGGGCGGTACCGGGCGGAGGGCGCGATGCGCATCGGCGTGGTGGCCTGCGGCTACGCCGACGGCTATCCGCGCCACGCGCCGACCGGCACGCCCATCGTCGTGGCGGGCGTGAGGACCCGCCTGCTGGGCACGGTGTCCATGGACATGCTTGCCGTGGACTTAACCCCGGTGCCGCATGCCCAGGTGGGCGCGCCCGTCACGCTGTGGGGCGACCACGGGCTATCCGTGGACGAAGTCGCGGCCGCCTCGGGCACCATCGGATACGAATTGCTGTGCGCCCTCGCGCCGCGGGTGCCAGTGCATTTCCAGGAGTGACCATGGCAAAGGCGAAAACCGTCTACGTGTGTACCGAGTGCGGCGGCACCGCGCCGAAGTGGCAGGGCAAATGCCCGCATTGCGGCGGTTGGAACACCCTGGAAGAAACGGTTGCGTCGACTGCGGGTCCTGCCGCAGGCGCGCACCGGTATGCGCCGCTTGCGGCCAGCGCGCCGGTGCGCAAGTTGGCGGACATCGAGGCCAGGGAAATGCAGCGTTTTCCCACCGGCATAGACGAATTCGATCGCGTGCTGGGAGGCGGCATGGTGGCAGGTGCCGTGGTGCTGATCGGCGGCGATCCCGGCATAGGCAAATCCACGCTGCTCCTCCAGGCGCTCGCGGCGCTGTCTTCCCATCGCAAAGTCTTGTACGTGACCGGCGAGGAGTCCGGAGACCAGGTTGCCCTGCGCGCGCGCCGCCTCGGCCTGGATACGCGGAGCGTGGATTTGCTGGCCGAGATCCGGCTAGAGGCCATCCAGGCCGCCCTGACGGAACATGCGCCGGAAGTCGCGGTGATCGATTCGATCCAGACGCTCTATTCCGAGCAGCTGACCTCTGCTCCCGGATCCGTGGCCCAGGTGCGCGAATGCGCCGCGCAGCTGACCCGCATGGCCAAGCAGACGGGCGTGACCATCGTCATGATCGGCCATGTGACCAAGGAGGGGGCCCTGGCGGGGCCTCGGGTGCTCGAGCACATCGTCGATACGGTGTTGTATTTCGAGGGCGATACGCATTCGTCGTTCCGCCTGGTGCGCGCCTTCAAGAATCGCTTCGGCGCCGTCAACGAGCTCGGCGTGTTCGCCATGACTGATCGCGGGCTGAAGGGGGTCGCGAATCCTTCGGCGCTTTTTCTATCGCAGCACCAGCAGCAGGTGCCTGGGTCGTGCGTCATGGTCACGCAAGAGGGTAGCCGCCCGCTGCTGGTGGAAATCCAGGCCTTGGTGGATACGGCCAATTCGCCCAACCCCCGCCGCCTGTCGGTCGGCCTGGAGGGCAACCGGCTCGCCATGTTGCTGGCCGTGCTGCATCGCCACGCCGGCACGGCGGCGTTCGACCAAGACGTATTCGTCAATGCCGTGGGCGGGGTCCGGATCACGGAGCCCGCGGCAGACCTGCCGGTGCTGCTGGCGATCGTCTCTTCCCTGCGCAACCGGCCACTGCCACGCGGCATGGTGGCCTTCGGCGAAGTCGGGCTGGCCGGGGAAATCCGCCCGGCCCCGCGCGGCCAGGAGCGCCTGCGCGAAGCCGCCAAGCTGGGCTTTAGCATCGCCTTGATTCCCAAGGCCAACGCGCCGCGCCAGGCCATCGAGGGCATGGAGGTCTGGGCCGTGGATCGCCTGGACGAGGCGCTCGACCGGCTGCGCGCGTAAGGGCCGGCGTCGCGCCGGAAGACGGGTGGTATAACGGGATTTCCCCTGTGCGATGTAGGGGATTGAAACCGCTCGAATCGACCTCACATCCAGAGTATCCGGGCCGACGGCCCCCACTTATTGGCGTGAAAACTATGCGAATCGACCGACTCACTACCAAGTTCCAGCAGGCGCTTGCGGATGCCCAAAGCCTCGCCGCCCGGAACGACAATCCCTACATCGAGCCCCTGCACGTGCTGGCTGCGCTGTTGTCCGATCCCGACAGCGGAGCGGCCAGCCTGCTGGCGCGGGCCGGCGTGGCCGTCAACCGGCTGACAGCCGAGGTCAACGCTGCCATCGGCCGCCTGGCCCAGGTCCAGGGCGGCGATGCGAACATCCAAGTCAGCCGCGAACTCCAGGCCTTGTTCAACAAGATCGACAAGGAGGCCGCGAACCGCGGCGACACCTACATCGCGAGCGAGCTGTTCCTGTTGGCCCTGGCCGACGACAAGGGCGAGGCGGGGCGGCTGCTGCGCGAGGCCGGCTTGCAACGCCGCGCCCTGGAGGCCGCCATCGACGCCGTGCGGGGCGGGGCGCCCGTCGATTCGCAGGAAGGCGAAAGCAATCGCGAGGCGCTGAAGAAGTACACGATAGACCTGACCGAGCGCGCCCGCCAAGGCAAGCTCGACCCGGTCATCGGCCGCGACGACGAGATCCGCCGTACCATCCAGATCCTGCAGCGCCGCACCAAGAACAACCCAGTGTTGATCGGGGAGCCCGGCGTGGGCAAGACCGCCATCGTCGAGGGCTTGGCCCAGCGCATCGTCAATGACGAGGTGCCTGAGACGCTCAAGGGCAAGCGGGTCCTGTCGCTCGACTTGGCGGGGCTGCTCGCCGGCGCCAAGTTCCGGGGCGAGTTCGAAGAGCGCCTGAAGGCGGTCCTGAAGGAGTTGGCCCAGGATGCCGGCAAGAACATCGTCTTCATTGATGAGCTGCATACCATGGTCGGCGCCGGCAAGGCCGAGGGCGCCATGGATGCGGGCAACATGCTCAAGCCCGCCCTGGCGCGGGGAGAGCTCCACTGCATAGGCGCGACCACGCTGGACGAGTACCGCAAGTACATCGAAAAGGATGCCGCGCTCGAGCGCCGCTTCCAAAAAGTGCTGGTGGACGAACCCTCGGTGGAGGCCACCATCGCCATCCTGCGCGGCTTGCAAGAGCGTTATGAGCTGCACCACGGGGTCGACATCACCGACCCGGCCATCGTGGCCGCGGCGGAGCTGTCGCATCGCTACATCACCGACCGCTTCCTGCCGGACAAGGCGATCGACCTCATCGACGAGGCGGCCGCGCGCATACGCATGGAAATCGACTCCAAGCCGGAGGTCATGGACAGGCTGGACCGCCGCATCATCCAGCTCAAGATCGAGCGCGAGGCGGTCAAGAAAGAAACCGACGAGGCCTCGCAGCGCCGGCTGCAGCTGCTCGAGGAGGAGCTGAACAAGCTCCAGCGCGAGTACAACGACTACGAGGAAATCTGGAAGGCCGAGAAGGCCGCGGTGCAGGGCGCCCAATCGATCAAGGAAGAAATCGAGAAGGTGCGCGCGGAAATGAGCGAGCTGCAGCGCAAGGGCCAGTTCGACAAACTGGCCGAGCTGCAGTACGGCAAGCTGCCTGAGCTCGAGGCGCGCCTCAAGTCGGCTGAGCGCAAGGAAAAGGCGGCGACCTCGGACGACAAGCCCAGGCTGTTGCGCACGGAAGTGGGCGCCGAGGAAATCGCCGAAGTCGTTTCGCGCGCAACAGGCATTCCGGTCTCCAAGATGCTGCAGGGCGAGCGTGCCAAGCTGCTGCACATGGAGGAAAAGCTCCACGAGCGCGTCATCGGGCAGGACGAAGCCGTGCGGCTCGTCTCCGACGCCATCCGTCGCTCGCGCGCCGGCCTGGCCGATCCGCAGCGCCCGTATGGCTCCTTCCTCTTCTTGGGGCCGACCGGCGTAGGCAAGACCGAGCTGAGCAAGGCACTCGCAAACTTCCTCTTCGACTCCGACGACCACATGGTGCGCATCGACATGAGCGAGTTCATGGAAAAGCACTCCGTGGCACGGCTGATCGGCGCGCCGCCGGGGTACGTGGGCTACGAAGAGGGTGGATACCTGACCGAAGCAGTGCGCCGCAAGCCGTATAGCGTGATCCTGCTCGACGAAGTCGAGAAAGCCCACCCGGACGTGTTCAACGTACTGTTGCAGGTGCTGGACGATGGGCGGCTGACCGATGGCCAAGGGCGAACGGTGGACTTTCGCAATACGGTCATCGTGATGACCTCCAACCTGGCCTCGCAGCAGATCCAGGCCATGGCCGGTCAACAGTACGACGTGATCAAGGCGGTCGTCTGGGACGAGATCAAGCAGCACTTCCGTCCGGAATTCCTGAACCGGATAGACGAGGTGGTGGTGTTCCACAGCCTGGACAGCAAGCACATCGAGTCTATTGCCCGGGTGCAGCTGCAGCGCCTGGCCGAGCGTCTGGCCAAGATGGACATGCGGCTCGAGGTGTCGGATGAAGCCGTCGCCCAGATCGCACGCGCCGGGTTCGATCCCGTGTTCGGCGCCCGGCCGTTGAAGCGGGCGATCCAGCAGGAGATCGAGAACCCCATCGCCAAGTTGATTCTCGAGGGCAAGTTCGGGCCCAAGGACGTGGTGCCCGTCGACTGGAGCGAAGGCAAGTTCGTCTTCACCCGCACGCTGCAATAATGCATGACTCACCGAGCGCCGCACCGGTCCGCCGGTGCGGCGCTTCTTTTTTGCCATGGAACGATAGGAGGCGGCCTCTGTCTACTTTCGCGCTTGATCAGGTCTGGCGCCTGATCCCACACCTCATCTATTTGCGTATCGACGTCCAGCACGGGCCCGAGGAGGTGGCCCGCGAACTCGACGTCCTGTACGGAAGGATGAATACGCCCGGCGATGCCATGTACGGCATGCCGGTCGTGGGGACCGACATGCCGGGCCTGGTGCTGCGCTATCGCGAGGCGGACGGCGAGTACTACGTCTATGTAGAAGACGTGGCCATGAAGCGGCTGGCTGGTTATACGGTGTTCAACAGGCTGATCGAGGTCAGCCGGCGTGCGGACCCGTATGTCCGCGCACCGCATTCCAAGTATGCCCTGGGCTACCAGGGCAGGGGCCTGTCGACATCGATTTACGAATGGGCCCTGAATGCGGGGCTGTGCCTGTTGAGTGGTGCGCGGCAATCGGTCGGGGCCCATGCCTTGTGGCGATCGTTGGCCAGGCGCTATGAGCTGGGTTACGTCGATTTGCGCCGCAAGCGCATGACCTACCTCGGCGACCGGGTGAGCGAATCCGTGCTGAACGACCTGCACACGCGCATGTTCCTGCTGGGAAGGGGCTGGACGCGCGAGGCGTTCGCCCGCGCGACGCAAATGGCGGGGGTTGGTTGACACGCGGATTTTTTCTTTGCTATAGTTTCGGTCTCGCAACGAATTGATTGCGAGACAACGCGGGAATAGCTCAGTTGGTAGAGCGCAACCTTGCCAAGGTTGAGGTCGCGAGTTCGAGACTCGTTTCCCGCTCCAGAATTTTGGCTTGCAGGCAGAATGTCTTCAGGCTGCAAAGGGGCGAAAGCCCCTTTTCTCTTTTCCGCACGCGGTTCTTGGTTCTTATTCCAACGGGTTGTCGCGACGACATTCCCTGAGCGGCAGGGATTTATTTCCATAGTCGCTCGTCTTTACCGCTTACTCTTTTTCCTTGTTCCTTGTGGCCGCATGTGCATTATGCGCATCTCATTCGCGCGAGACGTCTGGTTTCTTGGGCGACGTGTAATGACCCAGTGAAAACCTGCTCACGTCATAATTGAGGAAACGACGTTGAGCACGAAGATGGAAGAAGACATCAAACGCTGGACAGCCAAGCGCAAGAGCGCGCTGGTGCTGGACATCATTCAGGGCAAGACTGAGGTGGCCGAGGCGAGCCGTCAGTACGACCTGTCACCGTCTGAGGTGGAACAGTGGGTCGATGACGGCAAGCGGGGCATGGAGAATGCTCTGCGCGCCAACCCGCAGGATGTGCGGGAGCAGTACGAGCGCCAGCTCAAGGATCTCCAAGAAGCGTACGGCGAGGCAATGTTGGAGCTGCGCGCCAGAAAAAAATTGCAGTCCCTGTTGGGCGAGGACGAGAAGTGATCGAGACGATCCGCCAGGGACTGCAAGCCGACGGCATCACCGTCTCGATCGCCAAATTGTGCCGCTGGTTCGGTGTGCCGCGTCGCACGGTGTGCCGCGTCGCACGGTGTACTACAAGCCGGTGAAATCCGCGCCCAAGGTCGATCCCAAGTTCGCCGGACCGATCAAGGCGATGATCGAGGAGTCGCCCTCGTTTGGATACCGGACGGTTGCGCACCTGTTGGGGTTCAACAAGAACACGGTGCAGCGCGTGTTCCAGTTGATGGGCTGGCAGGTCCGCAAGCGGCCCATTGGTTTCAGGCCGCGTATCCAGGCTCTGCCGTCGGTGGCGACGATGCCCAATGAGCGATGGTCCACGGATCTGTGCCGCGTGTGGGCTGGGCGAGACGGCTGGGCAACGCTGGCGCTGGTGATCGACTGCCACACGCGCGAATTGCTTGGCTGGCACCTCTCGCGAAGCGGTAAGGCCTGCACCGCCGGCAGCGCGCTGGAACACGCCCTGATTGCTCGCTTCGGCACCCTGGGGCGCGTGCCGGCACCGTTCCTGCTGCGCTCGGACAACGGTTTGGTGTTTACCTCGCGCAGCTACACGGCGCTGGTGCGCGGCTACGGCTTGCACCAGGAATTCATCACGCCACATTGTCCGCAGCAGAACGGCATGGTTGAACGCGTGATCCGCACGCTCAAGGAACAGTGCGTGCATCGGCATCGCTTCGAAACCATCCAGCATGCCAGCCGCGTGATCGGCGACTGGATACGCTTTTACAACGACCGGCGTCCACACCAGGCGCTCGGAATGAAAACCCCAGCCGAGGCATACGCATACGCTTTAGCGGCATAACCTGTGCAGGTTCCGCTGGGTCAATACAGACGCGTCTCGGCCATGGTCGTCGCGGACAACGCCTTTTTCGTGCGGCTTGCGCGCTTGCCTGCGGAGTCGGCTTACGCCGGCATTCGCGGCGCTGCCTCGATTTCACTCCAGGCGAAGCCGATTCTCTTTGAACAACACGCGGGCGCCCGCCTGCCGGCCTGTTCATGTCGCCGTCCTTCGTCATCTAAGTCTTCTGGTTTCGAGGTGTGGCGACCTTCGCCCCGGGGCGGGGCGAGCCTGAGCGTCGGTCTGGGTTGATTCATTCGCGACGTTTTGTGCGTGGAATGTCTTGATTGCGTTCGAATATACGAATAGAATTTCTGCATTCTGAACACAGAACGACGTTGTCGATAACTGCAAGCGGTTCGTCGCCTGAAAGCGGTCGAGAGTCAGACGTTTGTGGGGAAGGTCATGGTCGGGCTGCCTCAGGGTGTGTAGATTTGCGCGGGGCGCCGGCTGTGATCGCCGGCTGAGCCTGAACCGTTTAGATGCTTCGACTTGAACTTCTGGAACTTTGAAAATGAACACTACCGTCCGTGGCGCAGACCGAGCTTTGATGATTTTCGAGGCCTTCGAGGCCGCAAAACGACAGTTGAGCTTGCGGGATCTCGCGACGCGCTGTGATCTGCCGGTAAGCAGTTGTCACGGGATCGTGCAAACACTGCTTCAGCGGGGTTATCTCTACAGCTTTGGGCGTCGCAAGGAGCTGTATCCGAATCGCCGGATCTATAGCCTGGCCAAGACGATCGTCGACAACGATCCGTTCCTCGCCCGCATTGCCGCAGATTTGGAAGCGTTGAGGAACGAGTGCAATGAGACCGTTACGGTCAGCAAGCGCCAAGGGGACTTGCTTCAGTACATCTATACGCTGGACAGCCTGAACCCGGTGCGGTACGCGGCCAAGCCCGGGGATGTCCGCCCTCTGCACTCGACCGCGAACGGCAAGGCGCTTTTGTGCGCCATGAACGATGGAGAGCTTCGCCATTGGTTGGAGCGCCAGTCTCTTGAGGCCCAGACCGAGAAAACGATTACGTCAAAAGAGACCTTGCTCCGCCAGATAGAAACGGCGCGGAAGCAGGGCTATGTCATCGCGGCCGGGGAGTATTCCCCGGATCTCGACGCAGTTGCCGTGCCGGTGCTGTTGCACGACGAAGTGATAACCATCTCTCTCGCGGGCCCGACGAGTCGCGTTGGGCCTCGCCTTTCCGAATTCGCCCAACGACTGTTGGCGCTCAAGAAAAAATTGGAAACCGGTGAGCAAGCCGACCCTCAGGGGTTGAGCCTTGCGATCGGCGGCTCCGAACTTACGACGGACTAAAGACTTGATATGAACAGTAACACTCGAATTCTCATCGTCGGTGGCGGCATCGGCGGATTTACGGCGGCTTTGGCACTTCTTAGGAAAGGCTTTGCCGTACATCTCATGGAAAGGGCTCCCCAGCTCGGAGAGGTGGGGGCCGGTCTGCAGAACAGCCCCAACGCCGTTCGCGTACTGCACGCGCTGGGGTTGCGTGAGGCGTATGAAAGTGCGTGCTATATCCCCAAAGAGCGTGAGCTGCGCATGTGGGATTCGGGTGTTGGTCCGAAGCGACCGATGGCTAATTCGGAGGTCGTGGCCAAGTACGGCTTTCCGCACATCAACATGCATCGCGCCGACCTCCACCAGGCGTTGGTGGATGCGTGCAAGCGGGAACCTCGTTGCACCATTCAGTTGAATGCGGAGTGCGTAGATGTTGCGCAGGACGAAAACTCCGTTTCCGTGCGGCTCAAGTCTGGAGAGGTCGTTACCGGCGATGCTCTGATCGGCGCTGACGGCATTCGCTCGAAGATCCGCGAAAAGCTGTTCGGCTATGACGAGCCCAAGTTCACGAAGTGCGTCGTGTGGCGGGCGACCGTTCCCGTCGATCGTCTTCCGGAGTCGATGTGGCAGCGCAAGGGCGAGACGTGGATCGGACGGGACGCCCACATCAGTCTCTATCCGATCCGGCGCGGCGAGTTGATCAACTTCGTCGGCCATCTCGACAGGGATGAATGGACCGAGTCGTCGTGGGTCGTTCCGGGCTCCAGAGAAGAACTTGCCAAGGACTTTGCGGGTTGGCACGAGGAGATCCAAACCGTTATCGCCAACGCCGAAAATCCGACGAAGTGGGGGCTGTTCACGCGCGAAACGCTGCAACGCTGGTCGGTGGGCCGCATTACGTTGTTGGGTGACGCGTGCCACTCCATGCTGCCTTATCACGGACAGGGTGCCAACATGGCCATCGAGGACGGGTACGTTTTGGGTCGGTGCCTGGAAGCGTACGCACATGACATTCCGGCCGCGCTCCGAAGCTATGAAGCCGCGCGCGTGGAGCGGGCGACGCGAGTCGTTCAATTGTCCAACGACAACGTCAAATATTTCCGGGTGTCGAGCTTCAACAGCGATGAAGAGGCCAAGGAGTTCCTGTCAAACGCTTGGGACGCCCAGGTGCGGTTGCGTGATTGGATCTTTTCGTACGACGCGACCTCGGTACCCATCGACGATCCGGAAGCGGTGGAAGCGTGAAACCCCAGGAATTTCGCTATCTCCGGCCTCGCAGCCTCGACGAGGCACTGCAGATGCTTCGAGCGTCTCCGGAGGACGTCAGGCCCATCGCTGGTGGGCAGAGTCTCGTGCCGATGATGAGCCTACGCTTGGCGGCGCCGGGCACCTTGCTTGACCTAGGAGGCATCGGTTCGTTGCGGGGCATTCGCTTGGAGCAGGACGGCACCTTGGTTGCCGGTGCCATGACGACGCATAGCGATTTTGAGCATAGCGAGCTGGTTCGCAGCAAATTCCCGCTGTTGTCCGCCGCGATGGAGGGCGTCGCACACATGCCCATCCGGAGCCGCGGAACGATAGGGGGAAGTCTGGCGCATGCCGATCCGGCTGGCGACTGGCCAGCGCTGTGCGTCACCTGCGACGCTCAGCTCGTATTGAGCAAGCTGGGATCGAGCCGTACGGTCCGGGCTGAGGATTTTGCGTGCGGGATCTTCTCGACCAATTTGGAGCCGGGCGAACTCGTGACGGAGGTGCGTTTCGCGCCCTGGCCCGAGCGCCGTCGCTGGGGGCATCAGAAGATGACCCGGCGCCGCGGGGATTTCGCCATTGCGGGGGCCGTCGTGCTTCTCGATGTCGACGCCGGCGGATGCATTGAATACGCGCGGATAGTGATTTTTGGAGCGACGGAGATGCCGGTGGTGGTTTACGAGGCGGCAGCGCATCTCGTGGGAAGCGTGCCGAGCGTCCAGCATGTCGAAGGCATCCTCGACGTCGTAACGGAGGCCGTGGAGGTGAGATCGGATCTGCACGCAAGCGCGGAGTACCGGCGGGATCTCGTGCGCGTGATGACGCGGCGGGCGATTCTGCAGGCGCTTCCCGAGCTTCGGGGGAATCATGGCTGAAAAAATAAGGGTTTGCCTGACGGTAAATGGCAAGGACGTATGCACCGAGGTTGAGCCGCGCATGACGTTGGTGGACTTCCTCAGAACCGAACTGGGCCTGACCGGAACGCATATAGGTTGTGAGCATGGCGTCTGCGGGACCTGTACCGTGATGATGGACGGGGAAGCGGTGCGCTCTTGCCTAATGTTCGCCGTACAGGCAGGGGGACGGCAGGTTACTACAGTAGAGGGGCTCGCTTTGGATGGGGAGCTGAGTCCCTTGCAATCCTCATTCCGGAGACACCATGCCTTGCAGTGTGGCTATTGCACGCCAGGAATGTTGATGAGTGCAACGGCCTTTCTGAAGCGGTGTCCCCATCCGACCGCTGACCAGGTTCGAGACGCGTTGTCGGGGAACATATGCCGGTGTACCGGGTATATCCCCATTATCGATGCGGTCCTCGAAGTCTCTCAATGTGCATCAAACCCGAAGGAATAAGAGTATGTGGAAATTCGTACCCGCAACCATGAAGGTGCTCGGTGTCGCGTTGCTGACGCTGCATGTGTCAGCGCATGCCCAAGGCGCCGCTGCGACTTATCCCAACAAACCCATCCGGTTCGTCGTGGCCTTCGCGCCGGGCGGAGCCACGGATATCCTGGCGCGCGTCGTCGCTACCCAGCTTTCCAAGGACCTCGGACATCAAGTCATCGTCGAGAACAAGGCGGGCGCTTCCGGCGTGATCGCTGTCGAAACCGTGCTAAAAGCCCAGCCGGACGGCTATACGGTGTTGGTCGGCGGGAGCTCGCCGATGGTTTTCAACCATATCGTCTTCGCCAAGCTGCCCTATAAGCCGCAGGACATTACGCCGGTCACGATTCTCGGCTCTTATCCGCTCGTGATCGCGGCGCGCAAGGACCTTCCCGCCAAGACCTTCTCCGAAGTGATCGCGCTGGCGAAAACCCGCAAGCCCTCGCTTTCGTACGGGCACCCAGGACCTGCTTGGCAGCTTCAAATGGACTACTTGAACCAGCAGCTCGGGCTGGAGATGCTCTCGGTGCAATACAAGGGAGCCGGGCCCGCAGCGTTGGGGATGATGTCCGGCGATACGGATCTCTTGGCCTCCGATACCGCAACCATCGTGCCCATGCACAAGGATGGGCGCGCGGTGGCAGTCGCCGTAACGACGAAGAAGCGCAACCCCGCGTTGCCTGACGTGCCGACCGTGGCCGAAGTAACCGGCAAGAAAGACTTCGAAACGAGTGCTTTCGCTGCGCTGGGCGTCCATCATGCCACGTCGCCCGAGATTGTGCTCAAGCTCCAACAAGCCGTTGCCAAGGCGCTCCAGGCTCCTGAAGTGAAGGAGCAATTCACTCGTCTGGGCATCGAGGCCGAAGGCAATTCGCCTGCAGAGTCGGCGGCGCGTATCAATCGCGAGATCCAACTTTACACGGCTATCGCCGAGACATCCGGGTTGAAAGGGACTCAATGAGTACGCAGGACGTAGCACGCGCCGTTGAACGCCGCGAAGACGAACGGTTCATCACGGGCAAGGGCTGCTTCGTCGACGACGTGGTCCGGCCCGGCATGTTGCATGCCATGGTTGTGCGCAGCGCATATGCCTGCGCCGCTATCCGGAGCGTAGACGTTAGCGCGGCCCGAAGCGCTCCAGGAGTGTTCGCGGTGTTGGGTCCCGACGAGCTCAGGGATAAGTTGCAGCCCATCCCCATGTCGGAGTTTACGCGGTTGCAGGGACAGGATCGGTTTCTGCAGAAGCCGCTCGCCGTCGAGCGTACGGTCTACGTCGGCGAACCCGTCGCAGTCGTGCTCGCCAAGTCCCGGTATTTAGCGGAAGACGCTGCCGGACTCATAGAGATCGACTACGAATACCTGGATCCGGTCGTGGACATGGATGTGGCCGTGAGGGACGAGTTGCTCGTTCATCCGGCTGTCGGAACCAACGTCGCCAGTCAGGACGTCGTGCGCAAAGGCGACGTCGAGGCTGCGTTCGCGCGTGCTGCGTACGTCCGCAAGGAGACTTTCAGTGTCCATCGCCACACGGCTACGCCCATGGAGACGCGCGGCCTCGTGGCGGAATGGGATGCAGAAGGCAGAAAAATGCGGGTTTGGGGGGCGACGAAGCTGACCTTCAAGAACCGCGAGGTTCTCGCGAAAATGCTTGGCCTCCCGGAAACCGATGTCGAAATGATCGAAGTCGACGTCGGAGGAGGATTCGGAGTCCGCGGGGAGTTTTATCCCGAGGATTTCCTGATCCCTTATGCGGCGATGCATTGCGGCCGTCCGGTCAAATGGATCGAGGACAGGGCGGAGCATCTGGTGGCGACCAACCATTCCCGCCAGATGCAATGCACCGTGGAAATCGCCGTGGACGAGAATGGGCGGATTCTTGCCTTGCGCGGCGACGTGATGGTGGACATGGGCGCGTATATTCGGCCCAACGGCGGGGTTGCGCCGGGCAAGTGCCTGCAGTTCATGTGTGGCCCGTATCGGATCGAGAACGCCGCGTTTACGCTTCGCACGGTGCTGACCAACAAGACGCCGTTCGGTTCGTATCGCGGGCCTGGTCGTTACGAGTCCAGTTATTTCCGGGAAAGAATCGTGGACCTGGCGGCGAAGGATTTGGGCATCGATCCGGCGGAGTTCCGGATGCGCAACCTCGTCCGGCCAGAACAAATGCCGTGGAATGCGGGCGCGATGGTCCCGGGCGGCCCTGTCGCTTACTACGACACCGGCGACTATCCGAGCGTCATGCGGCGAGCCCTTGATGAGTTTTCATACGAATCGCTGGCGTCGTTGCGTGGCAAAGAAGTCGAGGGCCGGTTGCACGGCGTTGGCATCGGCTGCTTCGTGGAGTCTAGCGGGGGCGGGCCCAGCGAAGCGGCGCGGCTGGTCGTGGCCGAGAACGGTCGGGTCCATCTCTATACGGGAACCTCAACGATGGGGCAGGGGCACGAGACGGTCTATGCTCAAATCCTGGCTGGTGAGCTGGGCGTACCCATGGACCGCATCGACGTTTTCCATGGCTCCACGACCTACGTCAAGAAAGGGTGGGGAACCTATCACAGCCGATCGGCGGTGATGGGCGGCAGCGCCATCGTGCTGGCGAGCAAGAAACTTCGTGAACAAGTCGCAGGCCTGCTCGCCAAGCGTCGGGGGATCGAACCTGCGGCGCTGCAGTGGAAGGAAGGCGCGCTGTTCATAGCAGAAACCGGGCGGCATATCGCTTCGCTGTCGGACCTTGCTGCTGAGGCGGCGACGGATCCGGAGCTGCGGGAAGCGCTCGAGGCGGATGCCGTCTATTCCAGCAGTGAGCTGACCTACACCTTTGGCGTTCAGCTTGCGCACGTTGCCATCGATCCCGAAACCGCGTTTGTCGAAGTGCTGAGGTTTTTGACCGTCGAAGACGTTGGCCGCATGCTCAACCCGAAGATCGTTCATGGCCAGACCATCGGCGCCTCGGTTCAAGGCCTGGGCGGGGCGCTGCTGGAGCATTTGGTCTACGACGAGACAGGACAGCTCTTGAGCGGAAGCTTTGCCGATTACCTGCTTCCTACGGCAACGGATTTCCCCTACGTGGAGGCGATTAGCCTCGAGCTATCTCCGGCGGTGAACAATCCGCTCGGCGTCAAGGGCGCTGGTGAAGGGGGGATCGCCGCCGTTGCTGGAGCCGTGGCCAACGCCGTCGAAGACGCATTGCGGCCGCTCGGCGTCTGTATCCGGGACTTGCCGTTGTCCCCGGACAGGATTTCCACCTTGATACGGGATGCATCTTCGTGTCAAAGGCATTGAATGGTTCATACGTGAGGATTCCGTGCTTGGCCGTTCTTTTCGGCGAGCATGACGTTTCGGGAGGTTAATGGTGTCGGACTTTGTCGTCGATGCGGAAGCGCTGGCTGTATTCGAAGATGTAATGCGTTTGTGCAAGGTCAAAGCGGGCGAGAACGTCGTTGTATTGAGTGCGCCGGGTGAGTTGCTCGGGCACGTGCATGCGCTGATGATGGCACTCGGCCGATTGGGAGCGAGGGCCATGAACCTGAGCGTTTCACGAACTCAGCCGGTTGCGGCGGCAGTCATGGGGCGTCATCCCCTGGTAGGGCATGCCCTTGCTCTCGAGACGTGCAAGAAGGCCGACATGGTGGTCGATCTGGTCGGATTGCTGTTCTCCGCGGAGCAGCTGGAAATTCAGGCCGCGGGAACGCGCATACTCCGTATTGCGGAGCCGTTGCACATTCTCAAGCAAATGTTCCCCACCGAAGACTTGCGTCGTCGGTGCGAGCTGGCACGGGATCTGATTCTCAAGTCCAAGAAGCTTCGCTTCACGTCCAAGCATGGTACTGACGTGACCTATGGCCTCTCGCAATACACCGCCATTGCCGAGTACGGCTACACGGACGAGCCGGGGCGCTGGGACCATTTCCCGTCGGGGTTCGTCTTTACGCAGGGGAACGACGGCGAGGTCAACGGCAAGGTCGTGCTCGCCCCGGGCGACGTCATTTGCGCCTTTAAGCGCTATGTCGAGTCTCCGGTGACCTTCAACATCGAGAACGGGTACATAACCAGTATTACCGGAGAAGGCGCCAGCGCCGAACTCATCCGTAACTACATCGCAAGTTTCCAGGATCCGAGAGGGTTTGCGATTGCGCACATCGGCTTCGGCTTGAACGAGCGCGCGCGCTGGGACCAGTTCGCCGCATCTCGGGATCCGAGCAAGGAATACGTCATGAACGCCCTGGCGTTTTACGGCAATGTATTGTTCTCGACAGGGCCGAACTCGGAACTGGGCGGCGACAACGACACGCCTTGCCACATGGATCTGCCGATGCGGGGTTGCAGCTTGTGGCTCGATGATCTTCAGATTCTGGACGAAGGGCGCGTCGTCGTACCTGAACTGCAATCTCCTGCGGATCGTTTGGCTCAGGGAGCAGGTCGATGAGTTACCCCTGGAATGGACTCCTCTCGGAATCGGACCTCGAAATCTACAAGGTGGTTGGCTTCGGCAAGCCCATGGGGCTCGGCAAGCGTCCGGCGCTGTTAGTCATCGACGTGCAGTACCGGACGAGCGGTTCCTCGAGCGTTCCCATCCTGGACGCGATGAAAGAGTATCGCACCGCATGCGGCGAATATGCGTGGTCGGCAATTCCCCGCATTGCTGAGCTTATTCGGGCATTTCGCGCCAAATCGCTGCCGGTCATTTATCCCATCGTCGCGAAAAAGACTTCCTACGATTCGGGAGGACTGGCGGCGAAGATGCCGGCCGTATTGGAGGTCGACGATAAAGGGTACGAAATCGTTCGTGAAATCGCGCCTGAGCCGGGCGAGCTGCTCCTGCCCAAGGTGCATGCGAGCGCATTTGCCGGTACGCCGCTCGCAAGCTACCTCGTGCATCTGGGCGTGGATTCCTTGGTTGTGACTGGATGCTCGACCAGCGGCTGCGTACGCGCGACCGTCGTCGACGCCTCTTTCCTGAACTATCGGGTCGCAGTGCCCTACGACGCCGTGTATGACCGGATCCAGGCATCGCATGCGATCAATCTTTTTGACATGGCGAGCAAGTATGCGGACGTTTGTCCGGCGCAGGACGTCATCGTAGGACTCGAAACCGCAAATTGAAAGAAAGCCGCCGATCGTCGTCGGCGGCTCCAGGAGAGCGCAATGCAAATAGTTGGGGAAAGACAGTTGCCGTTGCCACGAGAAGTGGTGTGGGGTGCGTTGAACGACACAGAGGTACTCAAGGCGAGCGTGCCGGGTTGTGAAAGCATCACCGAGCTTGGGGATGGCAAGTACGAAGTCACCATGCAGGCCGCCATCGGACCCATCAAAGCGAAATTCAAGGGCACGATGCAAATCACGGATGCGAAGCCGCCGAAAGGTTACTCGCTGATTTTCGAAGGCGCGGGCGGCGCGGCTGGGTTCGCGCGAGGTGGGGCGCAGGTCGAACTGGTTGAAATCGATCACAACAGCACCCTGCTGCAGTACCGCAGCGAAGCGACCGTGGGCGGAAAGCTGGCCCAGATCGGCGCCCGTCTGGTGGACTCGGCTGCCCGAATGATGAGCGATCGGTTCTTCGATGCATTCGTCAAAGAGCTGCAAGGGCCGGAGCCCGTTTCAGTAGAGGAAGGCGAAACGGAAAACGTGTCGCGTTTGAAGGGGGTGTGGCAGCGGCTCAAGGGAGCGAAGTGATTCGATAGCGCAACGTGCACCTGCACCCTGCGGCGAATGCAGTTTTCTCGGTATTTCGTTTGTCAACGAATCAATCTGATCCGAAGGAGTTTATACGATGAGTAGTGAGGCGGTGATGAAAGGGGGGGCGTGCTGAGTTCGCGCCTCATCGGGCTGCTGGGCGTCATGGTACTGTGCTGTGCGCTGTTCCCCGTCGTAAGCAGCGCGCAGAGTTACCCGACGAGGACGTTGAAGCTGCTCGTCACGAGCAGCCCGGGGGGGCCGACAGACGTGCTGGCGCGTCCCATTGCCGATAAAGTGAGCGAGATTCTCGGTCAACCGGTCGTGGTCGACAACGTGCCGGGTGCCAACACCGCGATCGCCGCGGGACGGACAGCGCGTTCGGAACCGGACGGATATACCTTGTTTCTAGCGTCGGCCTCCACCTTATCGCTCAACCCTGCCACGAAGAAGAATCTGCCGTACAACGCGGAGAAAGACTTCACTCCTGTCGTCCTGGTCGCTTCCAGCCGATATGTGCTTGCGGCTCGTTCGTCCCTGGGCGTGAACAACGTCAGCGAGTTGCAGGCACTGGCCAAGAAGAATCCGGGAGGGATCAAGTACGGTATGAGCATCGGATCGCCCGCTCATTTCTCTGCGCTCATGCTCTCCAGCGCTGCCGGAGTGGAGTTCATGGGGGTTCCGTACAAGGATCTCGCCCAAGCGACTAAGGACATGCTCGTCGGCGAAGTGGATTTCGTTTTTGCGCCGCTGTCCACCGTGGAGCATCTCATCGGACAAAAGCCGGGCGTCGTCATCCTGGGTATTGCCGACAACGAAAGGGATCCCAAGCTGCCTAATGTTCCCACCATAGAGGAACAGGGATTCAAAGGGGTATTGGGAGGCTCGTGGTACGGAATCGTGTTGAAGTCCGGCTCACCGGACTATGCCGTCAAGCGACTCAACGAGGCCTTCAATCAGGCGCTCAAGGATCGCGGCGTACAGGAAAAACTGCACCGGGCGGGCTTCAAGATCTATGATGGGACGCCTGAGCAGTTTGCTCAGCATATCCGGAATGAGGCTCTCGTCTACAAGAAGATCGCGCAGGAAGCCAACATTCAACTCGATTGAACGACAGCAAACGCCGCCGCTCCTCCGACAAATTAGCAGAGTAATGCCATGACCAGATATCCGCCGATACCCCCGGAAGACATGTCCTGGGAACAGAAACGCGTGGTGCGTGCCGTATCAGAACGTCGCAAGCCTTCGGTTTCGTCCAAGGGAGGCGTGTCCGGACCGTTCGTACCCTTGGTTTACGTGCCGGGAATTCTCGATCGTCTTCAATATCTGGGTGAGTATTGCCGGTTCAACACCTCGTTCTCGGCCAAGTTGCGTGAACTCGCCATCATCATTACGGCGCGTCATGTGGCGGCCCAACTCGAGTTCCATGTTCATGCCATGGAAGCGCGGGAATTCGGCCTTTCCCAGGAGGTGATCGATGCCATCGCTGAACAGCGGGAGCCCCAAACGATGGCGGACGACGAGGCCTTGGTATACCGGTTCTGCACCAGTCTCTACGCCCAAGGTACGGTGTCGGACGAGCTTTTCAAGGAGTTCGAAGCGGCTTTTGGCAAGGCGGCGGCCATCGACCTCGTGGTCACTTGCGGATACTACGCCACGCTCGGCATGGTGTTGAATGTTTCGCAGGCAGAGCCGCCCGATTTCCTCAAGGGGTTCGTTTCTGCATTCCCCGTCCCCAACGACTGAGAACCTTATGCGCTACCCGGATCTGAATGTTGAAAGCATGACGCCTCATCAACGCGAGGTGGCAGCAGCGATCGAACGACGCCATCCTGGCGGGCTCGTCGGCCTTTATCGAGCGATGCTGTATTCCCCTGAGATGGCCGACCGCGTGCACGCCTTGGGCGAGCAGTTGCGCTGTGGGCTGCGGATCGCAGAGCGACTTCGCATTTTGGCGGTGCTGGTGACGGTGGGACGACACGACAGTCGCAATATCGAGACGTTCGCCACGCTCAAGTCCGTCGTCGAATCCGGTTTGGACCCGCGCAAAGTCGAAGCCTTGGTACGAGGCGAACGGCCCGCTGACTTCAAAGAGGACGAGGCAGCCGTCTATCAGTTCAGCCTGGAGGTTTCACAGTCGGGAAGGACAAGGGCGAAAACGTACGACCGTCTCGTGGCGCTATTGGGCTGTGAGGCTGCGTTGGAATTGGTAGCAGTATGTGGGTTCACCGCCATGATGACGAATCTGCTGACCGTTACCCAAACTTCAGTTCTTCAAGAGGGTGCGGATGTGGTCTAAGGCGGAAGGGGCAGGAGTCCGCCTGCAGTATCGCCGGTGGCGACAAGGCTGTTCGAACGCGGGATAGGTGCTTGGGGCGTAGGTGACCAAAATGTCGAGTTTCCTGTACGGGGCCCACGTCCGGGCCAACGGCATACGTCAGCACTACCTGCGCTTCGGCGGTCGGGGCGAGCCGCTCATCGTGGTGCCAGGCGTCGTGACGCCCGCGATTCTTTGGAGTCATGTCGCCGAGAGACTTGGGGACTTTTTCGATACCTATCTGCTCGACGTTCGCGGCCGCGGATTGTCCGAGAGCGGGGATCACCTCGACTACGGCTTTGACAGTTGCGCCGACGATCTTGCTGCCTTCATCGATGATATGAAGCTGGCCGGAGTCACCATCGTCGGCCATTCCATGGGGGCACGGATCGCTTTGCGCCTGACTCGCCGATCCGGCGCCAAGGTCCAGCGTTTGGTCATGCTCGATCCGCCAACGAGCGGACCCGGACGGCGGCCTTATCCGATTGCGATGGAGCGTTCGCGTCAATTGGTCGAAGCATGCAAGCGAGGCGAGGGCGAGGCGTACTTGCGGTCGCCAGGCGTGGCACGCTGGCCGGAACCCCTGTTGCGGCAGCGTGCGGAGTGGGTCGGCACGTGCGATCTGCGTGCCTTGGAAGTCGCCTATCGCGATTTCCATGAGCAGGATCCTTTCGAGGACCTCAAGCTTACCCGGGCGGACGTGTCACTCATCGTGGCGGGGGCCAGCGGCGTCGTATCCGAAGAAGACATCGAAGCGTTTCGATCGGTCTGTCCGCAACTAAGCGTTTGCGTCATACCCGGCGCCGCCCATCAGTTCCAGGCGGAGAACTGCGACGAATTCATGGAGGCGCTCGGCGCCATGCTGAGGATTGCCTTGCGCTGATGAATCGGCCCCGCGCGTCCAGCGCGAACCGTTGTGATTTCAACGTCTCGCTATTTTTTTGGAGAAATGTTCATGCGTAGATTGGACAGCCGAGTCGCGCTTCAAAGTCGCATCGTTATGCGTTGCGGCCGGGGTTCTGAGTGCGGTTCCCACTCTGTCGAGAGCCGGGGCGACAGCGCCAATGACCGAGTTTTTCATGCAGGCTACGACGACGCCCATGTACGTTCAGCATTGGCGTGCGGACGCGGCGGCCCTCCAGAAGAAGGGGCCGGTCATCTTGATTCACGGAGGCTCCCACACCGGAACGGGATGGACGACAACGCCCGATGGCCGTCCTGGATGGGCCTTTCTGTTTACCCAGGCCGGCTGGGACGTCTATGTCGTGGATTGGCCGGGGGTCGGTCGATCAGGCGTCCACCCTCGGAATGTGGAAGATTCTCCGGTGGAGTTGGTCGATACGCTCCAAGCGCTCTTGAAACGCGTGGGGCCCGCCGCGCTCGTGGGGCACAGTATCGGAGGTGCGCTCGCCTTCAAGTTGGCCGAGCGCGAGCCTGAGCTGGTTCGCGCGCTTGCCGCTATGGCTCCGGCATCGACGGAGAGCGTTCGTGCAGGCTCGGTGCCCGCGCCCATGGGCGTGCCGACGAGTACCCCGCGCGAAGGTGCTCAGGATCGGTTCGCCAGTTCTCATCGCTTTCCCAAAGAGGCGTTCGACAATTACTTCTCCTCGCTCGTCGCCTACGGGCCGAAGGTTCGCAACGCGGCAGTCGGTCTTACGGGAGAGCTGAGAGTCGATCCCGGGCGGCGCGAGATCTGGGGCCGTAGGGTGCCCGTGCTTTTCGTCGCAGCCGAACTTGACAAAACAGTGCCGCCGGATCGGGTGGAAGAAACCGCGAAAGCGCTTGGCGTTCCCGTCCTCTTTCTCGAGCGCGACTGGAAATTGCCGGGACATGGGCACATGTTTGTTATCGAACGGGAAACCGAGAAGATCGCTGCACGGGTCGAAGCCTGGCTGAGCCAGACTCCGACGAAATAACAAGAAGATGCCGGCGAGGCGGTGAGCTCACTTCTCGGTCATGGTGATGTTCGCCGCTTTCGCAATTCGCGCATACGTGGCCATTTGTTCTTGCAGGAACGCGGCGAATTGTGAGGGGCTATCGCCGCCAGGCACGACGCCGAGCTCCGTGAAGCGGCTCTTGACGGCCGGATCTGTCAGCGCACGCGCCACGGACTGCTGAAGTTTGTCGACGATCGTCGCGGGAGTGGCGCCCGGTGCCATGAATCCGTACCAGGACAAGGACGTAAACCCGGGGTAGCCGGCTTCAGCCACGGTCGGGATCTCGGGAGCCAGGGGGGAACGCTGCGCAGTCGCGATCGCCAAGGCCTTCAGGCGGCCCGCTTTCGCCAGAGGCATGATCTCGGGAAAGTTGCCGAAGACCATCGAAATTTCCTCCGAGGCTGCCGCCGTGATGGTCGGGGCCGAGCCACGATACGGCACTTGCATCAGCTCCACTCCGGCCATTTCTTCGAAGACTTTTCCGACCAAGTGCGAGTAGCTGCCTTCCCCGATTGTTCCATAGCTGATTGACTTGGGTTTGGCCTTGGCCAGTGCCACCAATTCTTTCACGGAATTCGCGGGCAATGTGGACGGGACCGCAAGAATATGCGGCGTGGACCCCACGAACGTGACGGGCTTGAAATCTTTGACGGTGTCGTACGGGAGGTCCGTGCGCACAGCCGGATACACGGCGAAACTGTTGGCGACCGCGACGATGGTGTGGCCGTCGGGAGGTGCCTTCGCCACGGTCGACAGACCGATCAGGCCGCCTGCACCCGTTCGGTTTTCCACCAACACCGGCTGCCCCAAGTCTTCCGTCATTTTCTGGGCGATCAGACGAATCGCGGCGTCGAGCGTGCCGCCAGCTGGATACGGGTTGACGATGCGGACCGGGCGGGTCGGGAAATCTTGAGCGTGGACCGGGGGATTCGATGTCAGCGCGAGGGCCAACACGGAATATCGGACGAGCGAAACGGGATGCGTAAACGCTTTGAGGATCATGCGCACGCGAAAACGGCAATTGAGCATGGGGCTTACCGTGGGTGAAGGTTGCGGGAGAGCATTGAGCAGGCACCTGCCCGGGAGTACTAGACAATGAAAGAGTTCAGTATTTAGAAGTAATATTCGTATATATGAACAGCATCAAGCGGGGTGAACGCCAAGAGAACCAGAGATGCCACCGTTCTTTCCTGATGAAACGAGAAAGTGGCAATGGTTGGCGCTCATGCACACGTAAGCGTTGTGGGTTGGGTAGGACGCAGCGGCCGTGCTCGGCCCGGAACTACCCCTCGCTTCGCAAGGAGCGCTTCGCACCGGTTAAGGCAGTGATGGGTAACGAAGAAAGAGCCAGGTACCGCAGTTTGTGCGCGAGAGAAAGTGTGTATAATTTTGATTCTTCACTTTGCGCGGCGCCCCTTCGGGGTGCAGTGAACGAAGTAAACGCGGGAATAGCTCAGTTGGTAGAGCGCAACCTTGCCAAGGTTGAGGTCGCGAGTTCGAGACTCGTTTCCCGCTCCAGGTTCTGGTTCCATGGGGTTCCACCCCGTGGGCAAAAAAGAAAAGGGAGTCCCTGTTCAAGGGCACTCCCTTTTTTTTGGTTCATCGAGCATTACCGGGGAAGGCGGCACGGATTTTCAGGAAGAAGTATTCCTGGTCGCGGTAGCCATACGCGCGGCGCTTGATGACCTTGATGGTGTTGTTGATGCCCTCG